>Ga0102944_1000467_pt1 | contig 31308 bp, 24 predicted proteins | sample SalPonD_shore_MG_FD_78172 | JGI IMG/M metagenome (GOLD analysis project Ga0102944, IMG submission 78172) | Salt pond soil microbial communities from South San Francisco under conditions of wetland restoration - Salt Pond MetaG... | ecosystem: Environmental > Aquatic > Marine > Intertidal zone >... | reverse complement strand
CGTGCAGCGTAGACTTCCTCATGGCGTACCCATCCTCTGCTGACTGTGAGCTTGGTCGTGATCAGTCAGCAGGGTACGCCACCTCAACTACCTGCTTCATACACCAGAAATGAGCTTAGCCCGGGGCAAGTCTTGCAATCACGAGGACTGCCTGAAGGCCCAAAAGCGACAAAATATGGACACCCAGGTTACTGCATATAAGGCCTCACTCTGGAGTCTCGTGGCGAACTGGACTGCGAGCGCCGGCAAAACGCATCTGTGTGCGCTAATTGCAGAAAAGCTGATCAAATGGGCCGGAGATGGGGCATAGGGGGCTGCCGCCTGCGCGAGGTTCGAGGTGGGTGTCCACGGGAGTGGTGCACGGGAGTGGGTGTCCAGACGGTGGACGGGAGTGGTGGACGGGTGTCCACAGGAGTGGACGGGAGTAGGTGTCCACGGGAGTGCGCGAGGTGGGTGTCCACGGGAGTGGTCCGGAGTGGGTGTCCACGGGAGTGACGGGAGTGCGCGAGGTGGGTGTCCACGGGAGTGACGACGGGAGTGACGGGAGTGGCTGTCGGTGATCGAGGCAAGGCGGGCATCCGACCGGCAGCCCCTGAGCCGTCCGCGGAGCCACCTTCACAGAACGGCACCTGCCGCAACCAGGGTCCCCCAGGCGATGAACCCGGTTCCGACGATCGCGTCGAGCCGCCAGCGCGCCGGTGCGATCTTCTCCGCGCACACGAGCAGCGTGAAGAGCGCCATCCACAGCAGGTTCATGGTCCCCACGACGAACAGCACCGCCATCAGCGCCCAGCAGCAGCCCACGCAGTTGGAGCCGTTGCGCAGACCGACGATGAGCGCGCCGGCCGCCCCGTCGCGCCATTCATGCATGAGGAAGGCGAACGGCGAGCGGCATTGGGTCATGCAGGCGTTCTTCATGCCGCTGAACTGGAACAGTCCCGCCGCCACCAGGATCGCCGCGCTGAGCATCGCCGAGGTGCTGTTGCCCATGGCGGAAAGCAGCGCCATGCGGGATAGCCCCGACTGGGCGGTTGCAGCGGGCACGCAATAGGCGATCCAGGCCAGCGCATAGCCGGTCACGAAGATCGCAGTCATGCGTGTCGCGGCGGCGGGGCTGCGCCGGCCGGCCAGTGTCGCGAACACCGACACGGTGGGCACGATGGAGGGCAGCATCATTGCGACCATCATCACGACCCACATGGCGAAGGTGGCCTCGAGCGCGCCGAGGCCACCCTTGGCCGGCATCGCCATGCCGCCCATTGCCGTCATACCGGCATTCATATGCACCATGTAAAGCCAGCCAAGCGCGACGATCGCCGCCATGCCGGCCCAGACCGGCGCGCGGCCGGAACGCAGGCTTTCTCTCAACACCTGGGCGGCGGACATCGCTGTCACCCCGCCGAGGCGTATTCGAAGGCGGACGAGAAGCCGTTCCGGTCCGAAGCGGTCCAGTCCCAGCTGTAGTCTTTGAAGCTGAACCGCTTCGAGCGGGCCAGGGTCGCCGGTTTGCCCGGGGCGATGCACAGCGGGTGGTTGTCGATGGTGATGGGCTGGCCCCCCTGGCCCTCGACGCGCTCGATCTCTGCTTCCGCTACGCCTGGGATCGAGAGGCTGCTGGTCCTGCCGTCGCTTTCGAAGTGCATCGGCACATTCTTCGCGCCCGCCATGTCGCCGATGAAGGAGGCGAGCACTTCCGGGTGTCCGCCGGCCTTGCCGCCGAAGATGGCGTGCAGAGCGTCGTTCTGTGACTGGTCGGCCTTCTCGTCGAAGTAGGCCGCGACGGTCCACTCGCCGTTGACCATGTTACCGGGCGAATACACCGCCAGCGCCACGTTGAGCCCGTCGAGGCCCGTGTCGCCATAGTGGCCCCGGTCGATGTGCCAGGCCACCAGGGCCGTGCACTCGCCTTCGGTCGGCGGGCTCAGGAACACGCACGGGCAGGCCGCTGCGCAGTTGCAGGTCTCGAAGTAGGTTCCACTCAGTTTCCAGTCGGTCATCACAATTCTCCTTGGTCGAAGTTCCGGATGCGCCGCCTTCCCGTCGTTGACAACTTCCGAGTCGCAGGTGCGGGTGAGTGGCGGTCCGGCGCACAGTTAGCATGGTCGTCACTTCCCATGGGCCGAGTCTTCCGGCTGGAGGACGGTGCCCTGAACCCGGATCGTTCAGTGGTCCGGAACGGTGCCGTCGTGCACCGTTTGCTGCTCTCTGGCTCCCCGGTGGTAGCTGTTGGATTCGAGTCTATGGAGGGTATGCCGTTGCCGCATCGACAGGATTGATCAATTTCAATCGGGTGACCTACTAGTCAAATATGACTACTCGATCGATATCGGTTCGATGCGTAACGGGTTGCCAGTGCATCTGGGACACGGCGGTATTTGCCCAGACACGCGGGGCAGCTGGCGTCCTTCGCCCGGTTCCGCGCAGCGGCTCCGGGATCGGGTCTCATGTTCCAACACCGCCGGATGGATCGCTTGACCGCGGCTGCCCGCCGGGTGACGGTCGGCGCAGTGGTCCTCCGCGGCGAGAATCCAGAGTGCTGATCGCTCTCCCGCCACGCGGGCATCTTGGCCTCGATCCCCGGATGGCGCACCGGTCTTTCAACTGGTTCGCCGCCAAGGGATACTTCACGTAATGAACGCCTTGGGTACGGCGGTGGATTAGCGTGGCCTCGCAGCCAGCGTGAAAGCCCTTGCAGTGTCCGCGGCTCCTGACAGAAGAATACGTCGTGGGCCAAGGCGCATCAGCGGACCCAGGGATACTTTCCAATGGGAGCCAGTAGACTTCCTATCCTGATAGGAGCCTGTAGACGTGCGCCCCTCCGCAATCGCCCTCGGCGTACTGTTCTCCGTGATCTGGAGCTCGGCTTTCTCCGTCGCCAAGATCGCGGTTCAAGACGCACCCCCCCTATGGCTGCTCAGCACGCGCTTTCTAGTGGCGGGTGCGATCGCGGTCTCTTTCGCATTGTTTTACGGTCAGACATTGCCCCGAGGCCGGCGGATCTGGCTCGCGGTGCTGGTCCTCGGGCTGGCCCAGAACGCCGTCTACCTCGGCCTCATATTTGTTGCCGTGCAGACCATACCCGCGGCACTGGCCGTCATCATCGCGAGCGCCTTGCCGCTGCTGGTGGTACTGAGCTCGGCGGTGATCGGCGCGGAACGGCCCACGCCAGCCGTGGCCCTGGGGCTGGCGTTGGGATTCGGCGGGGTCATCTACATCATGCATGACCGCGTCACCGGCGGCGTCGGCGTGGGCGGCACGGCGTTGTGTGTGGTCGCCGTGGCGGCATTGACGCTTGCGACCCAGATCGTCACGCGGCTGCGTATGGACGGCGGGCTGTTGATGATCGTGGGGCTGCAGATGCTGGTGGGCGCGGCCGCCCTGGCGCCCTTTGCCGTGGCGTTGGAGTCGCCGATGGATGTGCATTTTTCCTGGCGCCTGGGTGCTGCGTTCGCATACATCGTCTTCGTCCCCGGCCTTCTCGCCACGCTGGTGTGGTTCACCCTTATCCGCTGGATCGGACCCACGCGGGCCAGCGTCTTTCACTTCCTCAACCCGGGCTTCGGCGTGCTCATCGCGTGGGTCATGCTCGCCGAGCCCGTCGGCAGCGCTACCTGGATCGGGGTGCTTCTGGTGGCCGCGGGCATACTCCTGGTGCAGCTCGCCCGGATGGAGGGAGGCCTCGGGCGGACTGGCGCTCGCGGCACCGATGTGAGCACGGAAGGACCCGACACAGGACGCGGCTGAGCGCACGGCGCAAGCGTCTGACCAAGCGGGACTCGCCACTGCCTCCACCGGTTCGGCCCGCGGGGCACACGCATGCCGGCCTGTTGGGCGGCCCATTGCCGCCCCCCCCATTTGGGGGATTTTCCGCCGACTTCATCCGTTCAAGGATTCCGACTCATTGGGAATCGTCCCGGCAACGCCGGGGCTGCGCGGGCGACGGCATGAGGCGGGACGCTCAATGATGAAGCAGAGCAGGCGCACGGTTGGTCGTACGGCGGCCGCCATCATGCTGGCGGCTGGCGGCTGGCGGGCTGCGGCGGCGGCAGTTACAACATCGAGGCCTTCGACTATCCCCCGGACTCCAGCACCGGCGGGCTGAAGCTCCAGGTGTTCGAGGGCTCGGCGGGACGGGAGAACGTCAACGACCTCAACGCCTTGACCGACGTGGGCTTCAAGAACCCGGACGGCAGCACCGCCACGTCCATCACGGCGAGCCCGGCATCCGGCAAGACCGTCTTCGTCCTGGTGACGAACCTGTACACCGACTACCACTGGAGCAACCTCCGTCCCGACGCCGGCTGGGTGGAATACAAGCTCCAGGTCACAGAGCCGTAGCGTTGGCGGCTTGACGGACGCGGCGCAATCCGTCGCGGCACCGGTGCCCGATGGGGCAGCCGTTGCCGTGCACGGCTGCTCGGCTAGCAGCTTCAGAGCCCAATCCGTGCCACCGCCGCTTCCAGAATCAACCGGATCAGCCCCGCGTAGTCGTGCCCCGCGTAGCCGGCCATCATGGCCATCTTACCGTCCCAGTACCACGTGGGGTTGTGGTTGGGCTCCAGCAACCGGGGCTCGCCGTCGGCGCCGCAGCGGAAGTCGAAGCGCGCATAGTCGCGGTAGCCAAGGCGGCGGAACAGGCGGGCGGCGTAGTCCACGAGCTTTGCATGGTTGATCTCGTCCAGGGCCGCCGGCTTGTAGCGCAGCTCCTGCCAGTACGGGGAGTCGGGGTCGGCCTTGGAGGCGTAGGGCATGATGGGCGGCAGGCCTTTCTCCAGGCCGCTGTAGTCCACCATCAGCGGCGGCAGCACGGTGAAGCCGCCGTCCGGGTTGCCGATGAGGCCCACGGTGTACTCGTTGCCGGTCAGGTAGTCCTGGATCAGGGCCTGGGGGCGGGCCAGGGTATCGCGCAGCCACAAGAGCTGTCTCTCCGCCTGGGCGGCGTCGTGAACCACCGAATCTTCCGTGATGCCGAAGCTGCCGTCGCTGAAATTGGGCTTGATGAAGGCGGGGAAGACGTTGGGAAGCACCAACGGGTCGGCGTTGAGGTCCACGAACAGCTCGTTCGGAACGGGGATGCCGTCGTTCTGGGCCATGGCCCGGACCAGTGACTTGTCCGTGCTCAGGGTCATGCCTATGGGCCCGGCGCCGGTATAGGGAATATCCAGGATCTCCAGCAGGGCCGGGACGTTGAGCTCCCGGTAGGTGTTGTTGCGGAAGCCGGTGTCGCAGAAGTTCAGGACCAGGTCCGGCGGGTCGTCCCGGAGGTCGTCGATGAGGGTCTCGTGGTTGTCGAACCACCGGAAGCGGTAGCCGGTGAGCTGCAGCTGGGCGCGCTCCAGGTGCTCCAGCGCCGTGTATTCCTCGTCGCCGAAACGGTCGTCGACGGCGTAGGGGTAGGTGAGGCGCGGGTCACCGAGCAAGACGCCGATGTAGAGATCGCTCATAAGAGGCCTCGCTTTGAGCGGGGGTTAACCGGGAGTATAGGGGAGGTGGGCGATTGTCCGTGGGCCGTGGTGATCGCGGCGGGGTCGCCGCTCCCACGCGGGATCCGACAATGGCCGGCGAAGCCCCCGTGGGAGCGGCGACCCCGCCGCGATTCCTGAATAATCCAAAAAAAGCCCGGCGCATGGCCGGGCTTTCGGGTCGGGTTCGTGCCGTTATGCCGCCGACTTCTTCGCCAGGTCGCGAAGGACGTAGTGCAGGATGCCGCCGTGGCGGTAGTAGTCCCACTCGGCCGGGGTGTCGATGCGGACCTTGGTCTGGAACTCGGTGGTCTTGCCGTCGTCGGCCTTGGCGGTGACCTTCACCGTCTCGGGCTCGCCGTCCAGGCCGCTGATGTCGAAGGTCTCGCTGCCGGTCAGGCCGAGGCTCTCGGCGCTGTCGCCGTCCTTGAACTGCAGGGGAAGGACGCCGAAACCGACCAGGTTGGAGCGGTGGATGCGCTCGTAGCTCTGGGCGATGACGGCCTTGACCCCGAGCAGCTTGGTGCCCTTGGCGGCCCAGTCACGGCTGGAGCCGGTGCCGTACTCCTTGCCGGCGATGACCACCAGCGGAGTGTTCTCCTGCTGGTAACGCATGGCCGCGTCGTAGATGGTCGTCTGTTCGCCGGAGGGCACGTGGGTGGTGAAGCCGCCCTCGGTGCCGGGCGCCATCTGGTTCTTCAGGCGCACGTTGGCGAATGTGCCGCGCATCATCACCTCGTGGTTGCCGCGGCGGGAGCCGTAGGAGTTGAAGTCCTTGGGCGCCACGCCATTCTCCTGCAGGTACTGGCCCGCGGGGGAGTCCGGCTTGATGGCGCCGGCCGGGGAGATGTGGTCGGTGGTGATGGAGTCGCCCACCTTGACCAGGCAGCGGGCGCCGCTGATGGCGCCCACGCCCTCCGGCTCCATGCCCATGCCGTCGAAGTAGGGTGGATTCTTGACGTAGGTGGAATCCGGCCAGGAGTAGATCTCGCCCTCGGGCACCGGCAGGCTCTGCCACTGCTCGCTGCCGGCGAACACGTCCTGGTACTTCTCCTGGTACATGGCGCGGGAGATGTTGGCGCCCACGGCGTCGGCGATCTCGCGCTGGCTCGGCCAGATCTCCTTGAGGTAGACGTCGTTGCCGTCGGCGTCCTGACCCAGCGGGTCGTTGTAGAGATCCTTCGCCATGCTGCCGGCCAGCGCGTAGGCCACCACCAGCGGCGGGGAGGCCAGGTAGTTGGTGCGCACGTCCTGATGGATGCGGCCCTCGAAGTTGCGGTTGCCCGAGAGCACGGAGGAGACCGTCAGCCCGCCCTCGCGGATGGCGTTCTGAATGGGTTCGGCCAGCGGACCGGAGTTGCCGATGCAGGTGGTACAGCCGAAGCCGACCACGTTGAAGCCCAGTGCGTTGAGCGGCTCCATCAGGCCCGCCTGTTCCAGGTAGGCCGGCACTACCTGAGAGCCCGGCGCCAGCGAGGTCTTCACCCATGGCTTTACCTGCAGGCCCTTCTCGCGGGCTTTCTGGGCCACCAATCCGGCGGCCAGGATCACCGCCGGGTTTGAGGTGTTGGTGCAGGAGGTGATGGCGGCGATGACCACGTCGCCGTTCTTCAGCAGGTATTTCTCGCCGTCGAGCTCGAACTCCACGGCGCCGGCCTCGTGCCAGTTTTCGTTGCCCACGGCGGTGTGGCCGCCTTCGGCTTCGAAGCGGCCTTCCGGGTCGCCGGCGGGCGATGCGGTGCCGTTCTCCTTCGCCAGGGTCTCGAGGAAGGCCTCCTTGGCGTCGGTCAGAGCGATACGGTCCTGAGGGCGTTTGGGGCCGGCGAGGCTGGGCACGACCGTGCCCAGGTCCAGTTCCAGGGTGTCGGTGTAGTCGGCGTGACGGGCGCCGGTCTCCCGCCACATGCCCTGGTGCTTGGCGTAGGCCTCCACCAGGTCGATGGTCTCCTGGTCGCGGCCGGAGAGCTCCAGGTAGCGCAGGGTCTCGCCGTCCACCGGGAATATGCCGCAGGTGGCGCCATACTCGGGGGCCATGTTGGCGATGGTGGCGCGGTCGGCCAGCGGGAGATTGTCCAGGCCGTCGCCGTAGAACTCGACGAACTTGCCCACCACGCCCTTCTTGCGCAGCATCTCGGTGACGGTCAGCACCAGGTCCGTGGCCGTGGCGCCTTCGGGCAGCTTGCCGTCGAGCTTGAAGCCGATGACCTGCGGGATGAGCATGACCACGGGTTGGCCCAGCATGGCGGCCTCGGCCTCGATGCCGCCGACGCCCCAGCCCAGCACGCCCAGGCCGTTGATCATGGTGGTATGGGAGTCGGTGCCCACCAGCGTGTCCGGGTAGGCCAGGGTCTTGCCGTCCTGCTCCTTGCTGAACACCACCTCGGCCAGGTACTCCAGGTTCACCTGATGGACGATGCCGGTGCCCGGGGGAACGACGCGGAAGTTGTCGAAGGCTTTCTGGCCCCAGCGCAGGAACTTGTAGCGCTCCTCGTTGCGCTGGAACTCGATCTCGGTATTGCGCTGCAGGGACTGCGGCGTGCCGAAGAAGTCCACCATCACGGAATGGTCGATGACCAGGTCGGCCGGCTCCAGGGGATTGATCAGCTTCGGGTCGCCGCCCAGCTTCTTCATGGCGTCACGCATGGCCGCCAGGTCCACCACCGCGGGGACCCCGGTGAAGTCCTGGAGAACGACGCGGGCCGGGGTGAAGGCGATCTGCTCTGAGGGCTCCGCCTTGGCGTCCCAGTTGAGCAGGGCCTCGATATGGCCTTTGGTGATGTTGGCGCCGTCTTCCTTGCGCAGCAGATTCTCCAGGAGGACCTTCAAGGAGTAGGGGAGGCGACCGACGTCATAAGATTCCTGCAGGGCGTCGAAGCTGTAGATCTCGTAGTCTTTGCCGCCTACGTTCAGGTTCGAGCGGGCATTGAAGCTATTGCTCATCCTACCTCCCAGTCCTGGTCGCAATGGGGGACGTCCCGGCACCTGGCGGCAACCCGCGCCGGCGGGCCGCAGTTCTCCGTGACGTCACGAAATCGTCGCGCGTTCGCTGGTGAGAAGCGCGCGCGCTATGATACACGAATCCTGGCGGTATTTGATCGGACGGCGCCGAACGGCCGCGCGGGCGCGACCTTAGTGCAGGAGGTGACGGGCGTCGGCGATGACGGCGCGCCGGCGGATCACGAGCGCCAGGCGGCTGCCGCCGCTGGCCCGCCACAGCCCCACCGCGCGCAGGGACGCCAGCAGTAGCACCCGGACCAGTGCCGCGTTGCGCTCCTCTTCCAGGTTCCGCCGATGGCCCCGCACCATGATCCGGGGGCCGACGGTGCTCACCGTCCGCTGGTACAGGTCAGCCAGGTTGCGAATCACATTGTCGTGGCCGCTGTGGAAGTACTCGGCCTGGGCACGGGCCCGGGCCAGGCCGCCGGTCAGCTCCTGCATGATCCGGCGGCGGCGGTGCAGCCGCCGTTCCAGGTGCAGAACGGTGATCAGATAGCGGCTGAGCTCGGGTTCGGTGGGCCGCTCGAGGTGACCCGCGAGCTGGCGCAGCCCCGGCGCCAGGGTCGGTATGCCGCCGAAGATCGGGGCCACGTCGCCGCGGTACTCGGCCAGCAGGGCCTGGATGCAGGGCTTGTAGTGCTCCGGCGCGCAGCTGCCGTGGTCGGCGATTTCCCGCACGCACTGCAGCGCCTGGAACGCCCCGGCCAGGGCGAGCACTCGGTTGCGCTGCTCCTGGGTCATCGCAGCGGGCTCTCCGCGACCGGCAGGGCCCGGTCGATGACCCCGCCGCCGAGGCACTCCTCGCCGTTGTAGAGCACCACCGACTGGCCGGGCGCCACCGCCCGCTGGGGTGCGTGGAAGCGCAGCCGCAGGCGCTCCTCGTCCACTGCCTCCACGACGCAGGCCTGGTCCGGCTGGCGGTAGCGAGTCTTGGCGTGGCAGGCCGTTCCCGGGGGCGGCGGTGCACCGCTGATCCAGCTCAGATCGCCGGCTTCGAGGTCGCTGCAGAGCAGGGCCGGGTGGTCATGGCCCTGGACCGCGATCAGCCGGTTGCGCTCCAGGTCCTTGGCCGCCACGTACCAGGGCTGGCCGGCGCGGCCGGAGCGGCCGGAGCGGCCGCCGATGTTCAGACCCTGGCGCTGGCCGATGGTGTAGAAGGGCAGCCCGTGATGACTCCCGACGGTCTCGCCGTCGGGCGTTACGATGTCGCCGGGCCGACCCTGGATGTACTGGGCGAGGAAGGCGCGGAAATCCCGCTCGCCGATGAAGCAGATGCCCGTGCTGTCCTTCTTGTCGAAATTGTCGAAGCCGGCGTCGGCGGCCATGGCGCGGACGGCGTCCTTGCGCAGGCCGCCCAGCGGAAAGCGGCTGACCGCCAGCTGCTCCTGGCTCAGGCGGTAGAGGAAGTAGGTCTGGTCCTTGTTGGGGTCGGCACCCTTGAGCAGGCGCACGTGTCCGTCGCCGGCCGTCTCCAGCCGAGCGTAATGGCCGGTGGCCACCGCCTGGCCGCCGAGCCGCCGGGCATAGTCCAGAAAGGCCCGGAACTTGATGTGCTGGTTGCAGAGGACGTCCGGGTTGGGGGTGCGCCCGGCCCGGAACTCCGCCAGGCAGTAGTCGAAGACGGTCTGCCGGTACTCCGCGGCGAAATTCGCCTGGTGCAGCGGAATGCCCAGGGTCTCGCAGACCTGTCTGGCGTCTTCCAGGTCGTCGGCCGCGGTACAGTGGCTGTCGGTGTCGTCCTCCTCCCAGTTCTTCATGAACAGGCCGTGGACGTCGTGGCCGGCCTCGCGGAGCAGGCGTGCGGTAACCGCGGAGTCGACGCCGCCGGAGATACCCACCACTATGCGCTCGCCGTTCATGTCCGTCGCCCTTGTTTCCCGGATCGGCGCCGGGCTGGTGAATACACGCTCAGAGCTCGCTCAGCAGTTCCAACGGATAGCGTTTTCCCGCCCGGTAGTCGGCGATACAGCGCTCCACCAGAGGGCTGCGCAGCTGTGTGCGGCGGTTGGCTATGTCCCGCAGCGACAGCCACAGGGTCCGGTGAATGCCGTCGTCCAGGGGCCGCTCCGGATGGTGCTGCAGGAGCCGGCCGGTGAAAGTGACTCGCAGGAAGCTCTTGCCGTTGGTGGGGTTGCTCCAGCGGTAGACGCCCACCACCGCCTCCGGCGCGAACGACCAGGCCGCTTCCTCCAGCGTTTCCCGGACCACTGCTTCCGTCAGGGTCTCGCCCGGCTCCAGATGGCCGGCGGGCTGATTGATGACCAGCTCGCCACCGGCGGTTTCCTCCACCAGCAGGAAGCGGCCGTCCTCGTCCTCGACGACCGCCGCAACCGTCACATCGGGCTTCCACACCATCGTCAGTCAGTCCACCTCGTCGGAATCCCCGGACTCGGATCCGGGAAAGCCGGCCAACCCTGCCCATTGCCCGCAAATTGCGCCTCAGCTAAGTCAGTGCCCCGTCAGCTGCAAGGCGCGATGGCGCGGGAATGGCCGTAGCCCTTTCAAGGCGTCGCAACGCCGCAGATCTCGGGTCATTAGACTTGCCCGAAGGGAGCCCCGCGACAGCGCCAATGCGGCGTTGCGGCCCTTGCCAAGGGCGACGGCCATGATCGGCGGGCCGCGCCTTACCTTGGCGCTGTTGCGGGGTTCTGAGGCACGATTTGTGGGCAATGGGCAGGGCTAGCTTACTCGCTGTCGGGGGCGGCGACAAAAACGCTTTCGTGGGGGGCCGCCGCCGCGTCCCCGCTCTCGGCCGCGAAATAATCCGGCCGCATCAGCTCGATGAAGCGCTTGGCCTGGGGCGAGAGGAACTTGCCGCGCCGGTGCATGATGCCGTAGGTCCGCTGCGGGAACACCCGGGGCAGGTCCCGCACCGTCATGTTCTCCGCTCCGGTGAGGCAGATGCTGCTGGCGATGCCGACGCCGAAGCCCCGTTCCACGTAGCGTTTGACGATTTCCCAGCCGCCCACCTCGAGCTTGACGTTGTAGGGAATGCTGTGCTGCTGGAAGACGATGCTGACCAGGCGCCAGGTGGTGAGATACCGCGGCGGCAGAATCAGGTCGGCCGCGGCGATGTCCTCCAGCGTGATCTCCGGCTTGCCTGCCAGGGGATGCTCGCGAGGCACCAGGAGCTTGAGCTCGTAGCTGTAGACGGAGCGGTAGACGATGTCGTCGGGAAGGTCGAGCATCGATCCCACCGCAAAGTCGGCCTCGTCGTTGCGCAGTGCGTGGGTCATCTCCCTGCCGACCAGGTTATGCAGCCGGACCCGGACACCGGGGTAGAGCTCCATGAACCGGCCCAGCAGCTCGGGCAGGATGTAGAGCGTAGTGGACTCGCCGGCGGCGATGTCCAGCCGCCCGTGCTGCAGGCTTTGATGGCGTGCGTGGAAACGCTCGGGTAGGGCGTCGACCCCTTCCACCAGGGGCAGGGCCAGCTCGTAGAGGGTCTGGCCGTCGGGGGTCAGCCGGATCCGCGGTCCGCGGCGCTCGAACAGGGTGATGCCGAGCTCCCGCTCCAGCGCCTGGATCTGCAGGGACACGGAGGGCTGGCTGAGAAAGAGGCGCTCTGCCGCCTTGGAGATGCTGCCCGACTGGGCGGTGAAGCAGAATGCCCGGAGCTGTTTGACCCGGTTGTGCTTGTAGTAGAGCCGTCCGCCGTTCTTGGACACGAGAATCACCAGCGTTAATGGGCCGGCCAGTAATAATTGGATTGGCCAATATTCAATATTTACAAATCAGGGTTGTCAAATGCTGCGGCGCGACATTACACTTCCGCTTCACATTCGGACGGTAGCGGCGCGAAGAACGGGCCTGCCGCATGCAAGCGAATGGTTGCATTCTCGAATGTTGTGACTGGTGGCGGTTCCCGCGGATCGGGAAGCCGCCGTCCGCCGGCCTCCCGAAACGGGTGCCGGCTCTGGGCCGAGAGTCACCGTGGAGTCCGGGCGCCGAACCCGCGCCGGACTACGTTCGGTCCGCCCCGCCAAAGCCGGGGGCGGACCCGGTCGCGGCCGGTCTGCCTGGGCGAGCTGCCGGGCTGACCTTAACCTCTTCACCACGGGCGACACACGTCAATCAGCTAACGCATTACCTTGCCGGGCTCGACTTGTGCCCGATACGGGAGGCATCTTAATGAGTAACGATCAGGCTGCGATTGATCAGCTGAAGAAAGAGTGGGCCGAGGATCCGCGGTGGAAGAACGTGACGCGCGGTTACACGGCAGAAGACGTGGTGCGCCTGCGCGGCACGGTCAAGGTTGAGTATTCCCTGGCCAAACAGGGTGCCGAGAAGCTCTTCAAGCGCATTCACGAGATGGACTACGTGAACGCCCTTGGCGCCATGACCGGCAATCAGGCCCTGCAGCAGGTCAAGGCGGGTCTGAAGGCCATCTATCTGTCCGGCTGGCAGGTGGCGGCGGACGCCAACCTCGGCTCCACCATGTACCCCGACCAGTCCCTGTACCCGGTCAACTCCGTCCCGACGGTGGTCGAGCGCATCAACAACGCCCTGTTGCGCGCCGATGAGATCAACCATGCCGAAGGCAAGGACGACTTCGACTTCATGGCGCCCATCGTGGCCGACGCCGAGGCCGGCTTCGGCGGGGTGCTGAACGCATTCGAGCTGATGAAGAGCATGATCAAGGCCGGTGCGTCCGGCGTGCACTTCGAGGACCAGCTGGCGGCGGTCAAGAAGTGTGGCCACATGGGCGGCAAGGTGCTGGTGCCGACCCAGGAGGCGGTGCAGAAGCTGATTGCCGCCCGCCTGGCGGCCGACGTGATGGACGTGCCGACCCTGGTGGTGGCCCGCACCGACGCCGAGGCGGCGGACCTGCTGACCTCGGACATCGACGAGCGCGATCACTCCTTCATCACCGGCGAGCGGACCTTCGAGGGTTTCTATCGGACCAAGCCGGGCATCGACCAGGCCATCTCCCGTGGTCTGGCCTACGCGCCGTACGCCGATCTGGTGTGGTGCGAGACCGGCAAGCCCGATCTGGAGTTCGCCAAGAAGTTCGCGGAGGCGATCAAGAAGGAGTACCCGGACCAGATCCTGGCGTACAACTGCTCGCCGTCCTTCAACTGGAAGGGCAACCTGGACGAGGCCACCATCGCCAAGTTCCAGAACGAGCTGGGCGCCATGGGCTACAAGTTCCAGTTCATCACGCTGGCCGGCTTCCACGCCCTCAACTACAGCATGTTCCAGCTGGCGAAGGGCTACCAGGAGCGCCAGATGGCCGCTTACTCCGAGCTGCAGCAGGCCGAGTTCGACGCCGAGAAGGACGGCTACACGGCGACCCGCCATCAGCGTGAGGTCGGCGCCGGCTACTTCGACCAGGTCACCCAGGTGATCCAGGGCGGGGAGTCCTCGACCACGGCCATGACCGGCTCCACCGAGGAGGAGCAGTTCAAGCAGGCCTGAGGACCCGCGTCCCCCAAGGCTGACGGGGCCTAACCGGTCCCAGCTTGACGGACCCGGAGCGGCAAAACCGCTCCGGGTTCTTTTTTGGGGGGCACCTGGTCGACCGACGGTTGCCCCAAAATCGGTCGAGAAGGTTAGTAAGGGGCACCGGGGTCTTTTAAAATAGAGGTAACGAACCTACCTAAGGAGTCAGACAGAGCAACACGACATGGCTGACGAGCAGGAAAACCAACACGAAGGCGACCTCTCGGTAAAGGAGTCGGAGCCGAAGCTCAAGCGCCCGCCCCTGTACCGGGTGGTGCTGCTGAATGACGACTTCACACCTATGGAGTTCGTGGTCGAGGTGCTGCAGCGGTTTTTTCACATGGACCGCAGCAAAGCGACCCAAATCATGTTACATGTACATACACGCGGGAAGGGCGTGTGCGGAGTGTTCAGTCGCGACATCGCGGAGACCAAGGTCTCCCTGGTGAACGACTTCTCCCGAGAGCACCAGCACCCCCTGATGTGCACCATGGAGCCGGCCTGAACGGCCCGCGGCGGGCCGGAACTTGCTAGGCAGACGTTAGGTCCAAGATGCATGATTTCGAGGCACACGGGCTTCAGCCTCACACAACGGGTGGGACCGGATGCTAAGCAAAGAGCTTGAATTTACTCTCAACCTCGCCTTCAAGGAGGCGCGGGACAAGAGGCACGAATTTCTAACCGTCGAGCATCTGCTGCTGGCGCTTACCGACAATCCGGCGGCGCTGGAAGTGCTGCGCGCCTGCGGCGCGGACCTGGACCAGCTGAGGACCGAGCTGGAGAGCTATCTGGACGAGACCACGCCGCTGCTGCCGCCTAATGACAGCCGGGAGACCCAGCCCACGCTCGGCTTTCAGCGGGTGCTGCAGCGGGCGATCCTGCACGTGCAGTCCTCGGGCAAGAAGGAGGTCACCGGGGCCAACGTGCTGGTGGCCATCTTCAACGAGCAGGAGTCCCAGGCCGTGTATCTGCTGCACAAGCAGAATATCTCGCGTCTGGACGCCGTGAACTACATCTCCCACGGCATCTCCAAGGTCTCGGACGATGACCAGGGTGCCGACGACGCCTCGGCCTCCAGCGTGGACGAGGAGACGGTGGCGGAGCCGGGCAGCAAGAAGCCGCTGGAGGCCTTCGCCACCGACCTGAACGCCAAGGCGGAGCAGGGCTTCATCGATCCGCTCATCGGGCGCCGCACCGAGATCGAGCGCACCGTCCAGGTGCTTTGCCGGCGCCGCAAGAACAACCCGTTGTTCGTCGGCGAGGCCGGTGTAGGGAAGACCGCCATTGCCGAGGGCCTGGCCAAGATGATCGTCGACGGCGAGGTGCCCGACGTGCTGAAGGAAGCGCGGATCTACGCGCTGGACCTGGGCGCGCTGGTGGCGGGCACCAAGTACCGGGGCGACTTCGAGAAGCGCCTCAAGGGGCTGCTGCAGCAGCTGAAGAAGCGCAAGGACGCCATCCTGTTCATCGACGAGATCCACACCGTTATAGGCGCCGGGTCGGCGTCCGGCGGCGTGATGGACGCTTCGAACCTGCTGAAGCCGATGCTGGCCTCCGGCGAGCTAAAATGCGTCGGCTCCACCACCTACCAGGAGTACCGGGGCATCTTCGAGAAGGATCGGGCGCTGGCGCGGCGGTTCCAGAAGATCGACGTCAGCGAGCCCACCGTCGAGGAAACCATCCAGATCCTGCGCGGGCTCAAGGAACGCTTCGAGGCCCATCACGGGGTCAAGTACACGGGGCCGGCGCTGAAGGCGGCCGCGGAGCTGGCGGCCAAGCACCTCACCGACCGCCGGCTACCTGACAAGGCCATCGACGTGATCGACGAGGCCGGTGCCAACCTCCGGCTGCTGCCGCCGTCCAAGCGCCGCAAGACGGTCAACGTAGCGGATGTCGAGGCCATCATCGCGAAGATGGCGCGGATTCCGCCGAAGCGCGTGTCCAACTCGGACATGCGGCTGCTCGAGAACCTGGAACGGGATCTCAAGCACGTCATCTACGGCCAGGACGAGGCCATCGATACCCTGGCGGCGACCATCAAGATGTCGCGGGCGGGGCTGCGCTCCGCGGAGAAGCCGGTGGGCAGCTTCCTGTTCGCCGGCCCCACGGGCGTCGGCAAGACCGAGGTCACCCGGCAGCTGGCCAACACCATGGGCATTCCGCTGGTCCGCTTCGACATGTCGGAGTACATGGAACGCCATACCGTGTCCCGGTTGATCGGCGCGCCGCCGGGCTACGTAGGCTTCGACCAGGGTGGCCTGCTCACCGAGGAGGTGCTGAAGCATCCGCATTCGGTGGTGCTGCTGGACGAGATCGAGAAGGCCCATCCCGACGTGTTCAACCTGCTGCTGCAGGTGATGGACCACGGCACCCTGACCGACAACAACGGCCGCGAGGCGGACTTCCGCAACGTGGTGCTGGTGATGACCACCAATGCCGGCGCCCAGGAGCAGGCCCGGCGGTCCATCGGCTTCACGCCCCAGGACCATTCCACGGACGCCATGGAGACCATCAAGCGGCTGTTCACGCCCGAGTTCCGTAACCGGCTGGATGCCATCATTCAGTTCAACGGCCTCAGCCACGAGGTGGTGAACCGGGTGGTCGAGAAGTTCGTCAAGGAGCTGCGGCATCAGCTGGCCGAGAAGAAGGTCACCATCGAGGTCAACGAGGCGGCTCGGGACTGGATCGCCGAGGAGGGCTACGACCCCCAGATGGGCGCGCGGCCCATGGAGCGGGTGATCCAGGAGCGGATCAAGAAGCCGCTGGCCGATGAGATCCTGTTCGGGCGGCTCGCCCAGGGCGGCCACGTCGTGGTCGATGCCGAGGACGGGGAGATCGTGTTCCGCGTCAACGAGGCGGAAGCCATCAGCTGACGCGCCCACCGCGCGACAGGAGCAGTCTCCGGGGCGGGGAGCAGCATGGATGCACGCCCGGGAAACCGGTGCAGGTTCGCGCATGCCGTCCGTTTCCTTCGATCGGCGCGAATTGTCCCTTGGCAGGAGCTTGCCGGTCAACGATCTGGTAGGGGCGGCGGGTGCGACTTGCCGCGAGACAGGGACTGTTACCGGGCCCGGTAGACGATTCGCCCCTTCGTGAGGTCGTAGGGTGTGAGCTCCACGGTGACCTTGTCACCGCGCAGGATGCGGATGTAGTGCTTGCGCATCTTGCCGGATATATGGGCCGTCACGACGTGCCCGTTCTCCAATTCCACGCGGAACATGGTGTTCGGCAGGGTGTCGACGATGGTCCCCTGCATACGAATGTTGTCTTCTTTCGACATTCAGCCTCTCTCTAATCGCTGGCAATTGCAGCCGGGTCCAGTCCCATTCGGTGAGTGGGCGGTTCCGGCAGATGCGGAATTCTAGCAAACCGTCGCGGTACCGCAATGGCGCAACGCGCCGCGGCACCCGTCGGGCATTGTCTTATGGGTCCACCCACAACCAGTGATTGCCGACCCGAATCTCGTGGGGCGTGAAGTCGGCCTTGTAGCGCATCTTGCGGCTGCCGGCCACCCAGTAGCCGAGATGCAGGTAGTCGAGTCCCAGTGAGCGCGCGCGGCCGATCTGCCAGAGTATGCCGTACGTGCCCAGGCTGCGGTGAGCCAGCTCCGGGTCGAAGAACGTGTAGACCGCGGACAGCGCGTTCGGGAGCACGTCGGTGACGGCGACGGCCGCCAGGGCGCCGTCGAGGCGGAACGTGTGGAACTCGGTTGCGCACCAGTCGGCGATCAGGAACTGGCGATAGCTCTCCCGCGTGGGATTGTCCATGCTGCCGCCGAGGTGACGGTGGGCCATGTAACGCCGGTAGAGCTGAAAGTGCTCCTCGCGGAACTCGGCGGGCTCGGCTTCCACCGTCAGGTCCGCGTTGCGATTCCAGCAGCGCCGTTGGCGCCGGGCAGGCCGGAAAGCGGCTACGGGGATTCGCAGCGACTGGCAGGCGCTGCAGCCGGGGCAGGCCGGCCGGTAAACATAAGGGCCGCTGCGCCGGAAGCCCTGTTGAAGCAGGCTGCTGTATATCCCCGGTGTCAGGGATGTGCCCGGGTCGACGAAAGCCGTGCGTGCTGGCCGATCGTCCAGGTACGGACAATCGTGGGTGCCGGTGGCATACAGGGCCAGGCGATGGGGGAAGCCGCGTTGGGCCTGGTTGACGTCACCCGGGCGGTGATCGTTCATTGCTCAGCCTCCGATGACCCGTTCGACGTCCAGGTCATCATCAAATCGCCAGTCGCCCCGCCGGTCGGCTGCTCGCAGGCTGTGCCGGAGCAGCTCCATGAACCTTGAGCGGGGAACCTCCCGGACTCCCAACGTCTGCAGGTGGGACGAGTGTACCTGGCAGTCGATCAGCTCGTAGTTCCACTTTAGAAGCTGTGCGGAGAGCCAGGCAAGGGCCACCTTGGAGGCGTCGGTCGCAAGGCTGAACATGGACTCGCCGAAGAATGCGGCGCCCAGCGAGACGCCGTAGAGCCCGCCCGCCAGGCGGCCGTCGTGCCAGACTTCCACCGAGTGGCCGATGCCGTGCTCGTGAAGGCGACCGTAGGCGTCGATCATGGCCGGCGTGATCCACGTGCCCTCGGCCCGGGCCCGGATGTGGGCGCAGCTGCGGATGACCGCATCGAAGTCCCGGTCCAGCGTCACCGCATATCGCCCCTGGCGAAGCCGCTTCCGCAGGCTTCGGGAGACGTGCATCTCACCCGGGAAGAGCAGCGCCCGCGGGTCGGGATGCCACCACAGCACCGGCTGATCCGTTGAAAACCAAGGGAAAATGCCCGAGCGGTAAGCCATCTCCAGTCGCGGCACGGACAGCGGCCCGCCGATGGCGAGCAGCCCGTTGGGGTAATCCAGCGCCGCCGCCGCCGGCGGAAAGGGCGTCGTGTCGTCGTCTTCGGGCAGGCTCAGTACGCGGATCATCGGACGCCTTCCGCGGCTTTGAACGGGCTGTGCGCGCTCAGCAGCTTGAACCGCTCGCGAACTGCCTCGCGCTCCCGGCTCAGAAAGCGGTCGATGCCGGCGCGAAAGCCCGGCTCTTCGATCCAGTGGCAGGAATGGGTCAGCGTGGGCAGGAAGCCGCGCGGGATCTTGTGCTCGCCTTGGGCACCGGGCTCGAAGCGCTGCAGGCCGTGCCTTATGCAGTAGTCGATACCCTGGTAGTAGCACGCCTCGAAGTGGAGGCTGTCTTCGTACCCCAGGCTGCCCCAGTATCGGCCGTACAGCGTGTCGGCATCCCGATAGCACAGGGCGGCCGCGACCATCTCTCCTCGGTCGCGGGCCAGGATGAGCACGGTCCGCCAGTCCAGAGCCCGGCCCGCCTGTTCGAAGAATCGCGGGCTGAGAAGCGGGACGTTGCCGCGCCGGTCGAAGGTGTCCTCGTAGAAGGCGTGAAACCGGGTCCACTCCTCGGCGGTCACCTCGGCGCCGTGCTTGACCTCCAGCGTGACTGGGCTCTCGGCAACCTTGCGGCGTTCGCGGCGGATGTTCTTGCGCTTCTTCGAGGTAAGGGCGTCGAGGAAGTCGTCGAAATCGCGGTAGCCCTGATTGTACCAATGATACTGGATACCCAGGCGCTCGCTGTAGCCCGCCTCCCGCAGCGTGTCCGTATCCGGTTCGCGGGGGAAGAGCCAGTGCATGGAGCTCAGGGCGTTCTCCGCGATGAGCTCCCGCGCGGCTCCTGCCAGCGCCGTCAGCGCATCCGTCCGGCCGATACCGGGGCCGTGAAGGACCCGTGGGCCCGTGGCCGGTGTCAGCGGCACGGCTGCAATCATCTTCGGGTAGTAGGCCCGGCCGTTGCGCTCGAAGGCGTCCGCCCAGGCGAAGTCGAACACGAACTCACCCCAGGAATGACCCTTGAGGTAAGCCGGTGCCGCCGCGAGCAACACGTCGCTGTCGTCGTAGAGCGCCAGATGGTGGGGGGCCCAGCCGTTGTCGGGCTCGACCCCGCCCCAGTGCTCCAGGGCACGGAGGAAGGCATGACGGTGGAATGGATAGTCGGTGGTGTTCAGGGTGTCCCAGGCGTCCGCCGGGATCTCGTCCATGCTGTGGTGAACGCGCAGCCGCATCGAGCTAGTGTGCTGTCCCATGACTCTAGTGTGCTGTCCCATGAATAACGTGCCTATCAGCGCGTCGCTAAGCGGCCATCCGACTGCGTTGTGCCGCTCGACCGTAGCGGTGCTACGGCGCTGCGCGGCGCGCCTTGCGTCTGACCGCTTAGCGACGCGCCCGATGGGAGCCCCGCAGATGCGCCTCGGCCGCGTTGGCGTACTTGTAAAGGGCGACGGCCATTCACTGCGAACACCGCCTTGCCGAGGTGCATCTGCGGGGCTCTGATAGGCACGTTATTCATGGGACAGCACACTAGCACCTCCCGCCGTTCAGGCGCCGTGAGAGCCGGCGTGCGCACTGGCCGCGGTTAGCAAATGCACACCTCCCGCCGTTGCGTCTCGGGCCCGGCGCGTCCCGGCGACCGGGCCTGTAACGTCGAGGCGGCGGAGGGGATAATCAACCCCCGGTGCGCCCCATGGGTCGGACCGCCTCATGTATAATGCGGTGCTGGCCGTGCGCCGATGCCGACCGTTCCGCATCCCGTGCCGGAACCGAACGCCGTTCCGCATGTCTGCCGGGAAGCGCTGAACCATTCCCGCGTGCGTCTGGAGTGCTCTTAGGGGCCGCAAGCGCGTCTTATCTGCACAAGTGCTGTGCGGCCAGAGGCTCGCGCGAATCATTCAGTGCCTCCTTGGGCATTGTACTACACTCGCGGCGGTCCGGTTGGGGGTTGAAGGGGAGTGCGGGGCGGATTAATGTGCGTGTAATAAGCAAGTTACGCGCCGATTTTTTTGTTGTTTATGAAACGGCTCAAGGACAGTGGCGAATAGGGAAAACAGTGCATCGGTGACGCAGCCGTTGGTCCATCATGCCGGGCGACTGGTCCGCGAGGCGGCCCTGTGGGTGCTGCTCGCGGTTGCCGCGTTCCTGTTGCTGTCGCTGGTGACCTACAGCCAGTCCGATCCGGGCTGGAGCTACAGCACGGACACGGACTTCATCCGCAACGTGGGCGGGGTGGTCGGTGCCTATTTCGCCGACATCTCGCTCTACCTGTTCGGCTACCTGGCCTTCCTGTTCCCCGTCATGATCGCGGCGACCGCACTGGTGGCGTACCGCTGGCATCGCCGGGCGGAGCCGTTCCATTGGGGCATATTCGGGCTGCGCGGCGCCGGTTTCGTGGCCACGGTGGTGGCCGGCTGCGCCCTGGCGACCCTGCACGTGGAGCCGATGGCGGGCACCGTTCCCGTTTCCGCGACCTCGGGCGGCATCCTCGGCAACGTGGTGGCCGACGGTCTTGGCGCGGCGTTCAACTTCCTGGGCGCCACGCTGCTGGCGTTGGCCGTGTTCCTGGCCGGGGTCACGCTGTTCACCGGTCTGTCCTGGATCAAGCTGATGGACTGGACCGGCCGCGGCGTCCTGGCGCTGCTGACTTTCGCGGGGCGTAAGGTCCGCGAGCTGCGCGACTACTGGGCGGGCCGCCGCGCTCGGCGCGAGCGCAGCGAGGCCAGGGCGCGGGAGAAGAGCCGCAGCGAGCGGCGCAAGCCGCCGCAGATCCAGCCCCTGGCGGAGAGCAAGCCGGCTGTGTCGACCAAGAAGGAGCGGCAGATCCCGCTCTTCAACGATCCCGCACCGGGACAGGCGCCGCCGGTGTCGCTCCTGGACGATCCGCCCGAGCAGCACGGCGGTTACTCCAAGGAGGCCCTGGAGGCCATGTCGCGCCAGGTGGAGCTCAAGCTGCGCGATTTCGGCGTGGAGGTCGAGGTGGTGGCCGTTCAGCCGGGGCCGGTGATCACCCGCTTCGAGCTGCAGCCGGCCGCGGGCGTCAAGGTCAGCCAGATCAGCAACCTGGCCAAGGACCTGGCGCGCGCGCTGTCGGTCACGAGCGTGCGCGTGGTGGAGGTCATCCCCGGCAAGTCCGTGGTGGGGCTGGAGATTCCCAACGAGCGCCGCCAGCTGATCGCGTTCTCGGAGATCGTGCGTACCCGCGAGTACGAGAAAGCGGGCTCGCCGCTCAGCTTGGCCATCGGCAAGGATATCGGCGGCGAGCCGGTGGTGGTGGACCTGGCCCGCATGCCCCACCTGCTGGTGGCGGGGACCACCGGCTCCGGCAAGTCGGTGGGCGTCAACGCCATGATCCTCAGCCTGCTCTACAAGAACCAGCCGGACTCCGTGCGGCTGATCATGATCGACCCGAAGATGCTGGAGCTCTCGGTCTATGACGGCATCCCGCATCTGCTGGCGCCGGTGGTCACCGACATGAAGGAGGCGGCCAATGCCCTGCGCTGGTGCGTGGCCGAGATGGAACGGCGCTACAAGCTGATGGCCGCTCTGGGGGTGCGCAACATTTCGGGCTGCAACCGCAAGATCGAGGACGCCCGGGCCCGGGGCGAGCCCCTTCTCGACCCGCTGTGGTCGCCGCCGGAGGTTTCGCTGCTGGACGAGGAGCCGCCCAGCGCGCCGGAGCTGGAGCCGATGCCCTACATCGTCGTGGTGGTGGACGAGTTCGCCGACATGATGATGATGGTGGGCAAGAAGGTGGAGGAGCTGATCGCGCGCCTGGCTCAGAAGGCGCGCGCCTCCGGCATCCATCTGATCCTGGCCACCCAGCGGCCGTCCGTGGACGTGATCACCGGCCTGATCAAGGCCAACATCCCCACCCGCATGGCCTTCCAGGTGTCGTCGAAGGTGGATTCGCGGACCATCCTGGACCAGATGGGCGCCGAATCCCTGCTTGGGCACGGCGACATGCTTTATCTGGGCCCGAGCAGCCGCGGCATGCCCGAGCGCGTGCACGGCGCGTTCGTCTCCGACGCCGAGGTGCACCGCGTCGCCGAGCACCTGAAAAGCACCGGCCAGCCAGAGTACATGGACGAGATCCTCCAGGAGCCGGGGGCGGACGCGGCGTCGATTCCGGGCCTCTCCACCGACGGCGGCGCGGGAGAGGGCGAAGGGGACCCGCTCTACGACCAGGCGGTGCGCATCGTCACCGAGACGCGAAAGGCCTCGATTTCCGGGGTGCAGCGCCGCCTGAAGATCGGCTACAACCGGGCCGCCCGGCTGGTGGAGGAAATGGAAGCCGCCGGCATCGTCGGCCCGCTGCAGTCCAACGGCGGCCGGGAAGTGCTCGCGCCGCCGCCACCCCAGGATTGACGCGTTTCAGGAGGCCGACTGACGCCATGACACTGGCCCTGCGTGCCGTTCTCGCGGCACTGTTGATCATTGCCGGGATGGGCAGTGCCGCTGCTGCAGCGGACTCCGTCCAGTCCCTGAAGGATTTCTTCTCTCGTGTGGACAGCCTGCAGGGGCGGTTCCACCAGGAGACCGTCGACGGTGACGGCGCGGTAATGGAATCGTCGTCGGGGACGATGGCGATCAGCCGCCCGGACCGGTTTCGGTGGGTGTACCAGAAGCCCTACGAGCAGGTGATCGTCTCCGACGGCAAGGACCTCTGGGTCTACGACAAGGATTTGCAGCAGGTCAGCGTGCGGCCGCTCAAGGACATGCTGGCCGCGGGTCCGGCGCTGCTGCTGAGCGGCGATTACCAGGCGCTGCAGCGCGACTTCCAGGTCGCCGCGGGAGACTCGCCGGGCTGGGTGCGGCTGCGGGCGAAGCAGGGCGACTGGCAGTTCAGCCATGTCCGCGTTCACATGGACGGTAGCGTGCCCGATCGGTTGGAGCTGACCGACAGCCTCGGCCAGACCACCCGTCTGACGCTGCAGTCGCTGCAGGTCAACCCCAAGCTGTCCGACGGGCTGTTCGACTTCCAGCCGCCCGCGGGTGTCGACGTGATCGGCGGCAAGGGCGCGCAGCCGGGACAATGAACGCCGAGACCTTCCAGCCGCTAGCCGACCGCATGCGTCCGCGGCGCCTGGACGAGCTGGTCGGCCAGGAGCATCTGCTGGGTCCGGGGCGCGGGCTGCGCCGCGCCATCGAGGAGGGCCACCCGCACTCCATGGTGCTGTGGGGCCCGCCGGGCACCGGCAAGACCACCCTTGCACGGATGATCGCCGACTACTGGGACGCGGAGTTCGTGACGCTCTCCGCGGTGATGTCCGGCGTCAAGGACATCCGGGCGGCGGTGGAAGGCGCCCAGCAGGCGCGCGCCATGGGTCGCGGCACGGTGCTGTTCGTTGACGAGGTCCACCGTTTCAACAAGGCCCAGCAGGATGCCTTCCTGCCCTACGTGGAGGAGGGGGTGGTCGTTTTCATCGGCGCCACGACCGAGAACCCCTCCTTCGAGCTGAACAACGCGCTGCTGTCCCGGGTTCGCACCTACGTGCTCCGGGCGCTGGACGAGCAGGCTCTGGCGCGGCTGGTGGACCACGCTCTGGCGGACATCGAACGCGGGCTCGGCGGGCGCGGCATCGCGCTTGATGACGCGGCGCGGGATTTGCTGGTGCGGGCGGCGGACGGCGACGCGCGGACGGCGCTGAACATGCTGGAGGTGGCCGCGGACCTGGTCGATCCCGAGACGGGCCGGATCGATGCCGACTTCGTGCGGGAAGCCGCCGCCGGGGGAGGGCGGCGCTTCGACAAGGGCGGCGAGAGCTTCTACGAGCAGATTTCGGCGCTGCACAAATCGGTGCGGGGTTCGGCTCCGGACGCCGCGCTCTATTGGCTCTGCCGAATGCTGGAGGCGGGCTGTGACCCGCTCTACGTGGCACGCAGGGTGGTACGCATGGCGAGCGAGGATATCGGCAACGCCGATCCGCGCGGGCTGCAGCTGGCGCTCAACGCCTGGGACGTCCAGGAGCGCCTGGGCAGCCCTGAAGGCGAGCTGGCCATCGCCCAGGCGGTCGCATATCTGGCCTCGGTGCCTAAGAGCAACGCCGTCTACACAGCGTTCAACGCCGCCATGGAGGATGCCCGCGGGCACGGCTCCCTGGAGGTGCCGGTGCATCTGCGCAACGCGCCCACGCGGCTGATGAAGGAGCTGGGCTACGGCCGCCAATACCGCTACGCCCATGACGAGCCGGAAGCGTACGCGGCGGGTGAGACTTACTTTCCCGAGGCCCTGGGCGAGCGCCGGTACTACCATCCGGTGCCGCGGGGGTTGGAGCGCAAGATCGCGGAGCGGTTGGATTATCTCCGCGAGCTGGACCGCAAGGCCCGAGGGCGGGGCTCCCGCTGACCCGCGCCGCTCGCCCGTGGCCGGGCTGGCCAGTACAATGCCGCCCGTGATGGAACGGGCTCGCGCCGGGGCCGGCACCGCGGCGCGGCCGAAGCCGGCGACTGGCACTCATTCATTGGATACCGACGGCTGCCGCCCGGCCGTTCGGTCGACGGAACACAGGCATGCTGGACCCCAGAGAACTGCGCAACGAGCTGGATCAGGTGGCCGAGGACCTCAAGCGCCGCGGCTACGAGCTGGACGTGGATCGCTACCGGGCGCTGGAGGAGAGCCGGCGCCGGCTGCAGCGGGAAACGGAGGAGCTGCAGAACGAGCGCAACCGCCGCTCCAAGGCTATCGGCCAGGCCAAGCGGCAGGGTGAGGACATCCAGCCGCTGCTCGCTGAGGTCGAGGATCTGGGTGACCGGCTCAAGGCCGCCCAGAGCGAGTTCGAGTCGGTCCAGGAAACGCTGCAGGCGCTGCAGATGGAGATGCCCAACCGGCCGCACCCCGACGTGCCGCCCGGCGACGACGAAGACCACAACGTGGAGCTGCGTCGGTGGGGCGTGCCCCCCGAGATGGACTTCAAGCCCCGCGACCACGTGGACCTGGGTGAGGGGCTGCACGGTATGGACTTCGAGGCGGCGGCGCGCATGGCGGCGTCCCGGTTCGTCGTGCTGCACGGCGGTGTAGCGCGGCTGCACCGGGCGCTGGCCCAGTTCATGCTGGACCTGCACGTCAATGAGCACGGTTACGAGGAGGTCTACGTACCTTACATGGTGAACGCCGACGCCATGCGGGGCACCGGGCAGCTGCCCAAGTTCGAGGCGGACCTGTTTGCCACGGCCGGCGAAGACCGCTTCTACCTCATTCCCACGGCCGAGGTGCCGGTGACCAATCTGGTCCGGGAGCAGATCCTTGACGCCGAGGCTCTCCCCCGCCGTTTCGTGTGCCACACCCCGTGCTTCCGTTCCGAGGCCGGGTCCTACGGAAAGGACACGCGGGGCATGATCCGCCAGCACCAGTTCGACAAGGTGGAGCTCGTGCAGGTGGTACGGCCCGACCAATCCTACGAGGCGCTGGAACAGCTCACCGGCCATGCCGAGACCGTCCTGCAACGCCTGGAGCTGCCATACAGGGTGGTGGCTCTGTGCGCCGGGGATATGGGGTTCTCGGCCGCCAAGACCTATGACCTGGAAGTCTGGCTGCCCGGGCAGAGCCGCTATCGGGAAATCTCATCCTGCAGCAACTTCGAGGCCTTCCAGGCCCGCCGCATGCAGGCTCGCTGGCGCAACCCGGAGACCGGCAGGCCGGAGCCGGTGCACACGCTCAACGGCTCCGGGCTCGCGGTGGGGCGCTGCCTGGTGGCGCTCCTGGAGAATTACCAGAGCGCCGACGGGCGCATCACCATACCGGACGCGCTGCGCGGTCATCTGGGCGGGACGACGGTGCTTGAGCCTTGAGGTCCGGGAGCGTGCCGGATCCGGGGAATCCGCGCCGGTAACACGGCGGGGATCGCCGGATGTTCGCGGCCATGGACCGCTCCTACGCGTGGCAAAGCCCGCCCGGGAACGGCATTCTCGCCGCGATTGCTTTGACGATGCCGGATTCAGGCAATCGCGCCGGGGACGGCGCTCCCACATGGGTTTCGCCCACTCCCACGGGTTATCGAAGATTGCGGGAGCCCGGCTTTGCCGGGCTTCTACCGGGCAATTCCAGTGCCGGAGTAGGTGGGCACCGCCGACATAGGCGTCGACAACCCGGCTCATTTCGGTGGAGCAGTCCTGTCCGACCTGGGGGTTATCCCAACTTGCGTCCTGGCGCCTTTGCGTGCGCCCAATGCCCTTTCCGGAGCCCCCATGGCGGCCCGCCTACAGATTTGTAAGAAATTGCTTACAACGTCTTCCGAAAGATGACCATGACGGTGCTTCACGGACCCACTAAGATTGTTTCCAACACGGACGGAAAACCACGGAAAGGATCAGGGAAGGAATCGCTGTCCCCAGCGAGGGCAAGGATGCCCACCCCCTCAACTTGGGGAAGGGTCAGGGAGAACCCGGCAGACAGGAGTCAGTATAGCGGCAAGGAGCGCTTGGATCGAATGCCGCTAACGGGACGAGGCGCCGGACGCGCCGAAAGCTGGGAAGGCTGCAGGATAGCGAAGTACAAGCGCTCTCGGGACGTTGAGCGCAAGCGTGGAGCAGGGATGTTTCACGGGTACCTGACAGGATAGACAGGTGCGGCCTCGGGAATGAGGTGCTATGAATGGAATCATGGTCGGATTCGACAGGGACTCGGTTACGGATGGACCGGGGACGTCGGTTCCGGCCCAGGGAAGACGATCCGGTCGCGCGGCGGGAACGCGGCGGGCCGGTGACAGGGATGAATCCGGAAGGGATGCCGGGAGAAAGGATACTCGACAATAAGCAATACCCCCCTCAGTGGTCCTCCAGATGCGGGTCAAGTTCTCTGAAGAGCTTGGCCCGCTCTTCTTTGGAGCGGGCGCCCAGAAAGCGATGGACTGTATCGTGGTCCAGATGCGGGGCGAAGAGCTCGATGAAATCGTACATGTAGCCGCGCAGATAGGTGCCGCGCCGGAAACCGATGTTGGTGACGCTGGGCTCGAAGAGGTGGCTGGCGTCGAGTGCCGTAATGGCGTGGTCATGCTCGGGATCGTAAGCCATGCTGGCCATGATCCCGACCCCGAGGCCCAGGCTCACGTAAGTCTTGATGACTTCCGAGTCCGTGGCCGTGAACACGACCTCCGGCTTCAGGCCCGCCTGCGCGAAGGCCTTGTCGAGCTTGGAGCGGCCAGTGAAGCCGAACACGTAAGTCACCAGGGGGTATTCGGACACCGCCTCCAGGGTCAGCGGCTTGACCTGGGTGAGGGGATGGCCGTCGGGGACCATCACGCTGCGATTCCAGCGGTAGCAGGGCATCATCACCAAGTCCTCGAACAGCTCGATGGCCTCGGTGGCTATGGCGAAGTCCACGGAGCCGCGGGCGGCCATCTCGGCGATCTGCATCGGGGTACCCTGATGCATGTGCAGGCTTACCCGCGGATAGCGGCTCCGGAAACCGGTGACCACCGGCGGGAGGGCGTGCTTCGCCTGGGTATGGGTGGTCGCGATGGACAGGCTGCCGCGGCTTTCGTCCACGTACTCGTGGGCGACGGCGGTGATGTTGTCCACCTCGCCCAGCACCCGCCGAGCGGCATCCAGGATCTCTTCGCCGGCCGGTGTCACATGAGTCAGGTGCTTGCCGCTGCGCCCGAAGATCTGGACACCCAGCTCTTCCTCGAGCATGCGGATCTGCTTGCTTACGCCCGGCTGTGAGGTATACAGCGATTCGGCCGCCGCCGATACGTTCAGACCGCGGCGAGCCACCTCGCAGATGTAGCGCAGCTGATTGAGCTTCATGGACGCTCCTGCCACCTCTAAATAACCAAGGTGTCTATCTGTAAAACAATCTATTCCTTTTGTAAATAACGAGCGACGCGTATAGTCCTTTGCCCAGAAAGCGCCGGTGAGGCGGCTCCGGCCGGCGCGTTCGTGCTTCCCGCAGCTCAGCCGGGCCGATTATCCTGGTCCCGACCGGGTTTCGACGGATCGTTTGATTGGGCCCTCCACCGATGCGTGACACACCGAAAGACCCAGAACCGGATGCGGTCGGCGTGGCCGTTACCCTGCGGCTTGGGACCCGGCGCTGTCTCGTGGTCGGCGACACGCCGTTCGCCGCGGCCACCGTCCGGCGGCTGCTGCAGGCGGGAGCCCGCGTAGCGATGTGCGCGGCGTCCGCGCCATCCGATATCGGCAGTGCGGAGAGGCAAGAGCTGGTGCTTCTGGGGTCGGTATTCCGTCCGGAAATGGCGGCCGATTGCGGCTTGGTGGTGGCCGCTACCGGCGACCCGGACGGGGACCGGCAGGTCGCCGAGGGGGCGCGGCGCCACGGTGTGCCGGTGCACGCCGACTCGGACCCGCGCCGGGGCTGCGTGCAGCTGGCCCCCAGACTCGCTCCCGCGGGTGTCAGCTTCGCCGTGGAAGGTGTCGACGCCCCGGCTTTGCTGGACGATCTGAGCGTTCGTTTGGCGAGCGCGCTGCCCGAACGCTACGGGGCCCTGCAGGAGTGGATCTCGGAGTGGACGCCGCGGGTCGAGCAGGCCGTTCCGGAACCGGCTGCCCGGCGGCGCATCTGGCAGCGGCTGATCGGCGGCGGCGCCGGCGAGGCGCTGCTTTCGGGGCGGCGGGAGGAAGCCGATGCCATTGTGGCCGAGGCGCTGGCGGGCGGCAGAGCGCCGGAGCCGGGCGAGGTCTACCTGATCGGTGCCGGGCCGGGCGATCCGGACCTGTTGACGGTGCGGGCCATGCGGCTCCTGCGCTTGGCGGACGTGGTGCTCTACGATCGGCTGGTGGCGCCGGCGATACTCGAATTAGCCGCGCCGGAAGCGGAGCTCGTGTACGTCGGCAAGCGGCGCAGTCACCACCGCGTGCCACAGGAAGGCATCAACGACATGCTCGTGCGCCACGCCGAAGCGGGCCGGCGGGTGGCCCGGCTGAAGGGCGGAGACCCGTTCATTTTCGGTCGCGGCGGCGAGGAGATCGACCGCCTGACGGAGCGGGGCGTCCGCTTCGAGGTGGTCCCCGGCATCACCGCCGCCAGCGGCTGCGCGGCCTACGCCGGCATTCCGCTGACCCATCGCGACCACGCGCAGTCCTGCGTGTTCGCCACGGGCCATCGCCGGGGCGACGGCAGCCTGTCCATCGACTTCGAGGGGCTGATACGGCCCGGACAGACCATCGTCTTCTACATGGGGCTCGCCGGCCTGGAGTCCCTGGCCGAAGGACTGTTGCGTCACGGCATGGCGCCGGATACGCCGGCGGCCCTGGTGCAGCAGGGCACCACGCCCAATCAGAAGGTGATCGCGGGGCCCCTGTCCGCGCTGCCCGAGATGGCCGCCAGGGCGAATTTGCGGGCGCCGACGCTGATCATCGTCGGCGAGGTGGTCCGGCTGCGGGAGCGGCTGGCCTGGTTCCGCCCCGAGGAGGGGCGGGGCGGGTTCTGGAGCGCCTGATTCGAGCGTCGCGGGAATTATACGGTGTTTCTTTCGCGGCGCGGAGGGGGCGGGCGTACACTGTCACTTCAGGCACCGCCCACCTCAGACGGGGCGCGGACATGGAGGCGAGGTCGCAGGCAATGCCGGTCTCTTTCGCAGACGAGCTCGTGGTGGCGATTTCCTCCCGAGCGCTTTTCGACATGACCGAGGGCCACCGCATCTTCGAGAGCGAGGGCATCGATGCCTACTGCCGCTACCAGATCGAGCACGAGGACGTGGTTCTGGAGCCGGGCGTCGCCTTCGGCCTGGTACGCAAGCTGCTGGCCCTGAACGAGGATCGTGACAACCCGCGGGTGGAGGTGATCCTGCTCTCGCGCAACAGCGCCGATACGGGGCTGCGCGTATTCAACTCCATCGAGCACTACGGACTCGGCATCACGCGGGCGGCGTTCACCAACGGCGCCAGCCCGTATCGGTACGTGCCGGCGTTCGGCGCTCAGCTGTTCCTCTCCGCGGACCCCAACGACGTGGTTCAGGCGCTGAACCACGGCTATGCCGCGGCGACTATCCTGCCCGGGAAGGCGGATGTCGCCGCAACCGGAACGCCTGCGCAGGTCCGCATCGCCTTCGACGGCGACGCCGTGCTGTTTTCCGACGAGGCCGAGCGGGTGTTCAAGGAATCGGGGCTGCGGGCGTTCTCCGCCCGCGAGCGCGCCCAGGCACGGCAGCCCCTGCCGGGCGGCCCGTTCAAAAGCTTCCTGGCGGCACTGCACGCCGTCCAGGCCGAATTCGCCGCCGAGAGTTGTCCGATCCGTACCGCCCTGGTGACCGCACGGGCGGCGCCCGCTCACGAGCGGGTGATCCGCACCCTGCGCAGCTGGAACATCCGTATTGACGAGGCGCTGTTCCTGGGCGGGCTGTCCAAGGCGGAATTTCTCGAGGCGTTCGGCGCCGACATCTTCTTCGATGACCAGCAGGGCCACTGCGATCTTGCCAGCCGGCGCGTGACCACCGGCCACGTACCTCACGGCGTGGCCAACGAGGACAGGGAGCCCGCCGAGCGTTCCTAGGAGTCTGGGCGGCAGCAATCCAGGGGCTCTGGCCGCGAGGCGAGTTCTCAGTTTGTTGCAAGTGCCGGTGGTGCCAGCCTCGGCCTTCGGCGGGCTTACGCTAGCCCGAGTCGATTGCTGAGCAGGTCCATGGCGCGCT
>Ga0102944_1000466_pt1 | contig 31391 bp, 30 predicted proteins | sample SalPonD_shore_MG_FD_78172 | JGI IMG/M metagenome (GOLD analysis project Ga0102944, IMG submission 78172) | Salt pond soil microbial communities from South San Francisco under conditions of wetland restoration - Salt Pond MetaG... | ecosystem: Environmental > Aquatic > Marine > Intertidal zone >... | reverse complement strand
TCTACCATTTCTCTATTTACTTTAGAAATAATCGAATTAAAAGCTTCAAAGAATTCTTCTTGATCAAGATTTTTTTTGTCCGCTTGCAAAATATCACAAGCTAAATTGTAAAACTCCTCATCACTCATACGTCCCTCGTGATAAATATCTGATTGTCGAAAAAACCTAAGCATTAAAGGAGCTTGCGGTTTATTAAGAGGACTAGGAGAAATCACCCGTTCATAAAAATTAGAAAAATCTAATTCTAAGAATACTCCTCCTAAATCGAACAGTAAAGCTTTTATACTCATATAAATAACCCTTTTAGTTATTTTCGGAAATAAACTTTTGTAGAAAACTTCCTGAATGGCTTTGGAAGCTTGTATTTTGGATAATTTTTCGTCTCAAGCTCCAACATATTTATTAATTCCTTCAGTTTAATATTATTGATTTGCTTGGAAGTATTTTTCCTGGAATCGAATTTTTCACCAATAAGTCTTTTTCTGATGGAGACAGTATTATTTTGCTGTTCTTTATCACCTATAATAATTGTAAAGGGAACCCAATCAATTTCAGCTTTTCTGATCTTCTTCCCTAAGGTCTCATCCCTATCATCAAAATCTGTTCGAAATCCCTTCTCATTTAATTCCTCTAGTATACCTTCTGCATATGAGTTTTGATCTTCGCTAATAGTCAAGATTCTTACTTGAACTGGAGATAACCATGTTTTAAATCCAGGTACGACTTTATCGATTTCTCGCTCTGCAGTCTCAAGTAATCCCCATATGATCCTTTCCAAACCTCCCGCTGGAGAATTATGCAAAATTATAGGATGTTTAATCGTTCCATCTTTATCTTCATAAGAAATATTGTATTTTTGCCGTTTTTTTCCATCTTGTTCGATATATTCTAAAGAACTTTCTACATCTATTTGAATGGTTGCTAAAGTAGCACTTTTATTTTGAGTGGAAAGAACAGTTCGTTCAAATTTCAATATAAAGTAATAATATCGATCCTGCCATAATTCTAAAAGAGCGGGTTGATTTTCCTTTTTTACTAATTCCATTATCCATTCTTTATTTTCTTTGAAAAAATCATCTGTAGTTCTGAATATGATAAAAGACTTTATCCCTAAATCTTCCATTAATGATTTATCCAAATCATATTGTTTCTTAAACTCATCTATTGAAGAAGGTAAATCTTTACATAATGTATGAAAATCTGGCATAACAAATCCTCTTAATCTTCGTAATCCCGTTAACTCTCCCTCTTGTTCTCTACGAAAATCATATTGTTCCCATTCATAAACTCGAAGTGGAAAATATTCGAGTCGCAAATTCATTTCACTAAACATATCAAACTGTAAGAAATCCCCAGCAAAACGCAATAAAAATCTATTCCGTCCTGATTCTACCCAATAAGTTCTTGCCGGAAATCTGGCAGTTTGAGCGGTTAGTTTATCGTTTTTGACCGTATACATTATAGGCGTATCAACTAAGATAGCTCCAAAGTCAATAAGAGAATCCTCTAAATATTGTTTAATCAAATTTTTCATAATTACTCCTTTAGTGTACCATCTAAGATTTCCAGAATCTGAATTAGGTTCAAAATCGATTAACTCGAATTCCTTCATTGATTTAATGTGAGGTGGTTCCTCCCCCTCTTTTTTCACTTCCCTTGAGCCTAATTCAGAACGTAAGAATAAATCAAAATTTTCATCTTGGATTTCTGGAACTCCTAAATAATTTCCTTGTGAATCGAATTTGATATCAAAAATCTCCTTATCTGGTGTTATTACCTTAAATTTGGCAGTTTCTGAATGTTCTTCTGGTTGGATAAATAGTTTGACATCTCTATACATTTCTGCTAATTCATGTCCTAAGCAATCTATTTTAAAAGATTTATACCATCCAAATGGTGAATACTCTGCTTCTATCCCCCTTTCCTTAAGTAATTCTGAGATACGAGGGCAAACATCCATCGCTTTAGGATCGTTACTGAGAAATTTGCTTAAATGTGCCCAAGGATATACTAAGACTTTATCGACACGGTATTGAGCATGATCTAAAATTAATTCCTTAATCTCACGTTTTTTCCCCTTCAGTTTCCCCTCTTCTATCTTTCTATTATACTCTCTAAGTTCCTCATTTTTTTGTCTAATTTTCTCGGGAAATCCAGTAATTGAAAGAATCGCATTTTCTATGACATCGGCTCCTTGTTTAGCAATCACATCAATATCATAAGTATCTTGATCCTCTACTGATACATATGCCACAAGCACTAGTCCTTCCAATTTAATAATATCTTTTTCAAACTTTTGTGGATTCGCCGTAGCCTCTTTATTTTTGTGAACCTCCACACCGTTTGAATGAATTAATAAAATTTTCATTATGATAAACCAGTTTTAAATGTATATATAGCGCAATAATTTTCAAAAATTTCTAGAGTAATTAATTATTATGAAGAATTACTAAAAAAAATATATACTTAGAAAAAAATTATAGTGAAGAAAAGTGGAAAAAAATTTTGAGAAGGTCACAGATGATTTAGATCAATTAGATGAAGATAGAGAAAAAATTTTAAGAATATCGCGGAACATTATAAGAGAATGTAGTGATGCAATAAAAATGATACATAGAGCCCAATTTGATAAATATTGTGAGAAGATAGAGAAAATTGAACAAAATTTGGATATAATGAGAAATTTGGTAAATAAGAATCCTGGATATTTTTATAAATATCTTAAAACTCCAGAACAAGAATATACCGAAGCGATTGTTCTTTATTCACTAATTAATAATAAAGAAATCCCTTACCATACAGAATTAAAAGTAGATGCATTAAATTATGCACTTGGGTTAGCGGATGTTGTAGGAGAATTGAGAAGATATGTTTTGGATAATATTAGAAATTCCAAAGTTGAGGACATAGATGAAATTTTGGAAAAAATGGATGAAATTTATTCACATTTATTTTCATTGGATTACCCAAGTGGATTAACCAAGGATTTACGACACAAGACTGATACTGCAAGAAATTTAATCGAAAAAACTCGCGCAGACGTTAGCTTGTCCGTTCAAATGAATACTTTATCCTCTCTATTAAAAAATAAAAATGAAGAATAGAAATTTTCAAGGAAAACTTCCTATTTCATAGAATCAATAATATAAAAAAGATCAAGAAGTTCTCTCATTTTTATTTGCAACTCTTATAAAAAAATTAAAGAAATTAGAATAATTACACAAATTAAATAAATTAATTTGAATAGGATTTGCTATGTCCTTTAATATTGAAGATATAAAAAGAAATGCCAAGCTTAATTATGAGAAAACATGGTTAGAGTCCATAAATCTGTTAGATATAGAGGGACATTATTTTACCCTCCAAAAAAGGGGAAAGGCTCATCCAATCCAAGAATTCATTTTTGAAGCACGGGAAAAATTTATTGATTTAGGATTTGAAGAACTAATCCTGCCTATGTTTGTAGAAGAAGAGGAAATTTACAAACAATACGGACCAGAAGCAGTATTAATTTTAGATCGACTATTTTATTTAGCAGGGCTTCCTCGACCTGACATTGGGATTTCAAACGATAAGATCGAAAATATAAAGAAAATAATTCCTAATTTTAATAAATTTGAGCAATTACAGCAAATATTTAGAGATTATAAAAAAGGAGATATCGAGTCCGATGATTTAATTGAGGAATTTATTAATCAACTAGAAATAAAAGAGAATGAAGCCACTCAAATCATCGAGAATATTTTTCCCGAACTAAAAGAACTAAAACCAATCCCCACAAAAACTACACTTCGAAGTCATACAACTGCTTTATGGTTTAAAGTACTTAGTGAACTCAGAAAGAAAAAACCTTTACCTTTACAATATTTTTCTGTTGCTAAAAAATTCAGAAGAGAGCAAAAAATTGATGCGACACATTTATATGATTCTTATACCCTCTCTTTGGTCGTGATGGCAGAAAAGATATCTTTAGAAGATTGTCAAAATATTGCTATAGAGATTTGCGAATTATTAGGTTTTTCCAATAGTAAATCAGAGATTAAAACGGCAACATCGAAATATTATGCTCCACAAACGGAATTTGAAATTTTTGTTGAACACCCCAAAACAAAGGAATGGATTGAAATTGGTGATGGAGGATTTTACAGTCCAGTTAGTTTGGCAAAATATGGTATTGATTATCCTGTATTCAATTTAGGATTTGGTATTGAAAGAATAAGTATGATTAAAATGGGAATAGAAGATATAAGAAAGCTCGTATATCCCTATTTCTATGAAGAAATTTCTTTTTCTGACGAAGAGATTGCAAAGAGTATTAAATATAAATATATTCCTTCAACGGAGAAAGGAATTGAAATTAAAGATTCTATTATCAATCGTGCGCTAGAGAATAAGGAAAAGCCTTCACCAATTGATTTAATCGCTTGGGAGGGAAATTTGAAAGGAAAATTTATTGAAGTTCATATCTGGGAACAAGATGAAGGTGTGTCACTATTAGGACCTGCAACGTTGAATAAGTTATGGGTAAAAGATGGAAATATAATTGGATTTCCTCCCGATAAAACTCCAAAAGATGCAATATTTACAGGAAAGACTTATATTGAAGGAATAGCAAATGAAATGGCATATAATATAGAAATTCTCCTTGATCAAAATAAGGCATCCTATAATCATCGAGTTAAAATGGTTTATAGAGCTTCTGAAGTGAATATTGAAGTTGATGATATTTTTATGGAATATATCCATTCTAATCAAAAAAAAATTGATATTAGAGGACCTGTATTCTTAGGTCTTTCATTTAAAGTAAAAAACGAAGTATGAGTAAAAAGGAATTATGAATAAAAAACGAGTTATGATAGCGGGTACATTTGATATTATTCATCCTGGGCATATTTTCTTAATAAACGAGGCAGCAAAAATGGGTGAGGTTTATGTAGTAGTAGCTACAGACAAAAATAGAGAGAAATATTCTGGAAAACCTCCAATAATTCCAGAAAAACAGAGATTAGAAGTGATAAAGCATATTAAAAATGTGAAAGAAGCACGATTGGGTCGTGAAGACAATAATACACTTAGAACTGTAAAAGAAATCGATCCGGATATCATCTTGCTTGGACCAGATCAAAAATATGATATTAAAGAACTTAAAGAAGGTTTGGAAAAAATAGGACTTGGAAATATAATGGTTAAACGTCTAAATGAATATTACGATAAATATGAATTGCATAGTTCAAGTAGAATAAAACAAAAAATAAAAAAGTACTATAATAGCAAATAAACCTAATAATCATGTCGAATAAAGAAGAAATTAATCCGGAAAATTATTCTAATTGGTTTGCGTTGTATATGTTAACTAAATATGCAGAAGATACTCTTTCTATAGAGTTAAGCAGTAACGATTTAGGAAAGCTATTGAATGTTAGTCAACAGACAGCCAGTCGTCGTCTTAATGATTTAGAAAAATTAAAATGGATAAAAAGAAAAGTTGGAGTAAAGGGTCAATTTATCTCAATAACAGATCTCGGTATTAATGAGTTGTTTAAGATGTATGATAACTTGAAGGATATCCTTGAAAAAATACTCATAGTGGGAGAAGTAGTAGAAGGAATGGGAGAGGGAGGATACTATGTTTCCATCAAAGGATATTATAGACAATTTAAGGAAAAACTAGGGTTTGAGCCTTACAAGGGAACTCTTAATTTAAGATTAAATGAGACAGATAATAAAATCCTAAGAGAGCTGATGAATCAAATCGAACCCGTTGTTATTGAAGGTTTTAAGACTTTAGAAAGAGAATATGGTCCAGTTGATTGCTATGATGTATATGTTTCTCCCTTATTTAACAGGGATAAGATAAGAAAAGCCGCAATTTTAGATATAAAAAGAACACATCATAAAGAAAATATTATTGAAATACTCGCAAGACCCTATTTACGGGAATATTTCAATCTTTCGGATGGGGATAAATTAGTAATAAAGCTAAATAGAATCAATGAGTGTTAAATTTTCATTAAGGATAACTCCTTAATTTGATTTCTCTCTTTTAATCATATAATATATTTTTATCCCTCTATATAATGCTGTTATTACGACTAATATCATAAAAATGAAGATAAAATGTTCTTCATATCCAATAAAAAAGGATATTATCATTGTAATAAAAATATAGAATAGTCTCTCCGAACGTGCCATTAATCCAATATCGAAATCTGCATCAATTATGGTTTCCGCTCTACCTCTGGAATAACTAATCATCATAGATGAAACTAATGAAATAAATACAATTAATCTCATATCTATGATATTCCATAAGATTCTATTCCAAAATTCAATAAGCAAGGCAAGAAATATTATAAATTCTGATACTCTATCCATAAAGGAATCTAAAAAACCCCCAAAACCATCATTTTTATTATTTAAACGAGCTATTGCCCCATCTACTCCATCGAATATACCTGTCAAAAAAACAAAGATGCTAAATATTAAAAAGTTTCGAAAGAAAGTTAAAAAAACGAAACTAATAATTGAACAAAAAACCATCATCCCAGTTGCTATATTAGCCGTAACTTTTATTTTTACCAATAGACGGGCTATTATTTGAATAAGTGGTCTAAAGACATAGCGTAATCTAAATTTAGATGGCATAATTCTGAGATATTACTTCTTATTAAATATTGTTTTATTTAAACTAATTACATTAAAATTATATAAAACAATGAACTAAAGATTTTAAATTTACTAAAGAGAATACAGAATATTATCTTTATATGGTCTTATGATTTTAATAAAAACAAAGATCTTCGTTAAAAATAAATATCAATTCAAAGATTGATATTTTATTAGTTAAATAATAATTTTAAAATAAAAAGGGTGAAAAAAATTTCCTATACTGTTGTAGATTATGTTCAAGGAGGTTTTAGTCTAATTTTTGTAATTATTTCTATTTTAATTGGGGTAATTTTCATTATGAAATATTTTCAATATGAGAATTTACAATTACTTCTAGTGGGTCTTACTTGGATAGGTTTGGCATCTCCATGGTTTCCTGATTCTATCAATTTTATTTTGGTGTTTTTTACAACTCCACTTCCGTTAAGATTGAATTTAATAATTGGAAATAGTTTCTTACCCGTAGTTGCAATAATCTGGGTAAAGGCATTCACAGATTTACTCTATAAGGATAAGCAGAAAATTCTCTTGATAATTTTTTTTATAATTGGGATAATTTTTGAAATTTATTTTATTATTTCCTTGATCTTTGCCCCGTCTTTAATTGGATCTTTTCCAGTTTCTCCATTTCAGATAGTATACCATCCTGTTTTTGAAATCTTTTTACTTGTATTTATCCTGGTTTTTATGATAACAGGAATTCTATTTGGAAGAGAATCGTTAAAATCTGAGGAAAAAGAAATTAATCTAAAGGGTAAATTTTTAATAATTGCATTTATCTCTTTTGCTATTGGTGCTATTCTTGATTCAATCATTCCAAGAGAAGCATATTTGGTCATTATCACTAGACTTATATTGATCTCAGCTTCTTTAGAGTTCTATTTTGGTTTTATGCCTCCTGAATGGCTTAAAAATTTTTTCATAAAATAATTGAGTTTTATTTTCTATTGTTTAATTTTTTATTTTTATTTCCCAAGTTGATATATACTATACTTTTTTTATTATGAATAATTTAGATTAACGAATAAATCAAAAAATAAATAAAGAAACTATGAAATTACGATTGGTATTGAAGACAACTACGAAGAAAGGAAAGGACCTTGCAATTAAATTCAATTTAGCACCATCCCAGCATATTGGATTTATAAATTTTGTAAATCTTTGCATGAATCAAGATAAACCTGTACAATTTTATTTCGAAAAAATCTCCAAATCGGGAGAAAAAGAAGAGAGTAAAATAAGAGGAGAATTTAAATTTAGTGCCACAGAAAAAAGTGAAATAGACGAACTTAAAAAAGAAATAGAGAAAAAAAAGAAGAAAAAGTAGATTCAACAAGAATTAAACTTTCTCTTAATCATATTCTTGAAAGATATTATCTCTCTTCTAAATTAATGAATCCCATTTTGATCAAATTCTTACAGATTTTGTGTACGTTCTCCTCTGATATATTAAGGTCTTCAGCCAAATCACATACTGTTTTATTTCCGTTAATCTGATTCAATAATTTTTTTGATAAATTTCCACTTAAATAAAAATCCGGATTAAAGTTTTTTGGAATCTTTAATACTGGGATGACTTTTCGAAATTTAGAATTTTCCTGTTTTTTTTTACTATAGCTATTATTTTCTGCTATATTCGAGTTGATTTCTGGTTTTTCCTCAATTCTTTCTTGAATTTCTTTAAATAAATCAACAACTTTATATTTAAAATCTATATCATCCTCTTTTTCTTCATCTTGAATATATTTTCTTACAATCTCAGTAAATGAGTTGAAAATATTAGATCGTCCATCCCAATCAATAATTTTACTTATGTTATATTTCTTTAAGAAAGTATAGGACATTTTTTTTAGAAATCTTTGGACATTCACACTATTTGTTTCTTCGTCAAAAGAGGCTAAGAAAATAAGGTTAGGAATCGTATTATTTTTTAAGAAAGCTAATCTGAAATTTGAATTTGAAAGTTTCAATTCTTTTATAGACCCAAGATCATCAAATTCCTCAGAAAAGGAGTTTAGAGCAGATAAAAAGCCTGAAACTAAGATCAAATTATTCTGATCCGAGATAAAATTTCTCCTGTCTGTGAAATTCCTTGAAAACATAGGTAATCCATCTTTAATGATTAATACGTCTCTGATCATTCTTAGATCAATACTTTGTTTTTAATACTTAATCCAAAAAACTGAATACAGAAAATTTATTCAATTGAACAAATAAATTAAAGAAAAGTATTATGTAAAAAATTTTATAATATGGATATATTATTTTATAACCAACATCTAAAACTTAATTCGATCCTTTTTAATCTCATATAAAATTCTCTCACTTTTTAAATGATCAATATAAAAGCACCCGGTAGAATCTGTTTATTTGGAGAACATCAAGATTATTTGGATTATCCCACGATTTCAATGGCTATTTCAAAATATATCTATTTAGAAGCAAGAAGAATAAAGGAAAACAAATTTCTTATTCGTTTACCGGATATTAATAATGAAATGGAAATCCCCTTGGATAATAAGGAATTAGAATACGTTTCTGAAATAGATTATTTAAGAAGCGGTTATAATCAATTTATCAGAAAGAAAATAGAATTTAATAAAGGATATGATATATTAATTACTGGTGATATACCAATGAATTCTGGAGCAGCGAGTTCTTCTGCTTTAGTAGTCGCATGGCTCTATTTTCTCAATATAATTTCAGATCGCCGGCTTGATAAATATGAGTTAACATTAGAAAGCTATGATACTGAGGTAAAAGAATTTGGAGGTGCGGGGGGAAAAATGGATTTTTTTAGCTCTATTTATGGATATATTCCATACATCAATCCAAGAAACGATAATCCGTATTTAAGAGAATATGAAATTCGATTTGAAGGTTTTATCTTAGGAGATTCTCATGAAAAGAAAAATACTATAAATGATTTAAAGAAAGTGAAAAAAGTTGCGGTAGAAGGGTTTAAAATTTTGGAACATATTATGCCAAATTTCAATAAGTATACTACTCCCATCATTGAGGTTCAAGAATATTTAGAAAGTATTGATAAGAACCATCGTAAAAAAATTATTGGTAATTTGATTAATAGAGACATTACAATTCAGGCTAAAACATTATTAGACAAGTATGAAGGCATTTTTAAAGAATCTAAAAATAGTAAGAATTTGACACAATTTTATAAGAAATTAGGATTTTTAATTAATGAACATCAGAAACAATTAAAAGATAATATAGAAATAAGTACAGTTAAAATTGATAATATGATTATAAATTGTTTAAATGAAGGCGCTTTAGGAGCAAAGATTAATGGTTCAGGTTTCGGAGGGACGATGTTTGCATTTGGATTAGACAAAAAAGAAGCTCTTAAAAACGTTATAGAATTAAGTGGCGGAACGGCATATGAAATTCAAACAAGCACCGGAGTTGAGACTTTTTGAAAGCCATCATTTTATGCGCTGGTTTCGGTACAAGAATGCAACCTTATACAGAGACATATCAAAAAACTATGTTGCCAATACATTGTAAGCCTATTTTAGAATATCTTTTAGAAGGTCTAATATATGCTGGCTTCACAGAGTTTATCTTAGTAGTAGGTTACCTTAAAGACCAAATAATTAACTATTTTCAAGATGGAAAACAATGGGGTATTAATATCGAATACGTTGAACAAGAAAATTTAAATGGCACTGGTGGCGCATTACTTTTGTGTGAGCAAATGATTAATGAAGAGCATTTTTTCCTAACCTGGGGAGATATACTCGTTCCATATGAGATTTATAGAAAATTATATCAAACATTCAAAAACGATAATGAAGACTTTATTCTTGTCACAAATTACTTGGAGAATCTCCAAAAAGGTTGTGCGATATTTTGTAATGATAAATACTGCATTAAAATGGTGGAAAAGCCCCCGCCAAATATAAAAGGAACAAATTTGAATAATTGTGGAATATTCATTCTCTCAACTGAAATATTTGACGTTTTACGAGAAATAACACCATCTGAACGAGGAGAACTCGAAATTCCTGATGCTATAAGCTATGGTATTGAAACTCGGGATTGGAAAGTTCGCCTAATAAAAATGGATAAGGACCAATTCAGAGCAGATTTCGGAAATATAAATGTCTATGAGGACCTTAAAAATAGAAAGCAATGGATTAGAGATTTGAAATAGCAGAATTAATCAGCTTCAAATAACTCATCAAAAGAATATTCTAATTCTTTAGCAATTTTTTGTAACTCTTTTCTACTGAATTTATTTAATAGATCCTCTTCTCTAATTTCGCTCAAACTTTCAAATCTATCACGATCCATACTCAATTTATCTGTTATTTGTTTAGATTCTCCAATTGATAAAGAATTGATTTCATCTTTTATTATTGATTCACGATAGAATAAGGAATTTACAGGCGTTTTCAAGACATCAGCTATTTTAAATGCTAAAATAAGCGATGGATTGTAATCTCCTTTTTCTATATAGTGAATAGTTTGACGTGAAACTCCGACTAAATCAGCAAGTTCTTTTTGGGTGAGATTCTTTTCATTTCTTATATCTTTTACTCCGGATTTAATCTTTTTTTTGAATTTCAAGAGTTTCTCGCCTCCTAATATTTTCCTGTTAAAAACCTTGTTATATAATTAAAATAAAAACTAAAATTAAAAAAAAACAATCCTTTATGAAATTTCAAATAAATCCTCTATTTTACAACTCAATGCTTCTGCAATTTTATAAGCAAGCAACAAACTTGGACTATAACGTCCTTCCTCAAGAAACTGAATAGTTTGAGCAGGTACACCCACTTTTTCTGCTAATTCTGCTATAGTTATGCCCTTTTCGTTTCTCAACTCCGAAATTGAAGTTTTAAGAAGATCTCCTTCACGCATCTTAGATAAGATATAGCTGATAAAGTTATCAAAAGCTAATTCTTCTGGTTTGAAAACCTTATCTTCAAGCCCACTTGGAATGCCCGCGTACTCCGTGATCATTTCATTGATCTTTTTCTCGACTATTTCAGGATTTTTAAGACCAGGTATATATCCTTCTGGTCTCGCAACTCCACTCTGTGCAGCTTGTGCCGCTGCACTACTGCCTGCTGTCTCTACTTTAACAGTATAAATATCGTACATTCTATCGAATACTCCGTTTACTATATTAATGTTTTGGATGCGACTGTAAGGAATTGTTGCTTTAATCTTTGTTAAGACACCATGTGTAATTACTATCTTATCCTTCTCAAAATGATATGAGAAATAATCTATATATCTATTAAGATACCAGTTTGTGGCAATATTAATAATAGTATAAGGAATTATAACAGTTGTGATAATCAAAATGATCCATAATAACATCAATTGACTCTCCAGAAAGAGGAATACCAGATAAAACACAAATATTGATCCAAAAAGAGCTAATAATCCAAGATTAGTTTTTAGAAGCACTTTTGACTTGTATTTTTTATTTATTTTTCCTTCAAAATCTTCAGTTTTTTCATTCATTTTTTTTCACTTCCTGTAAAGTTTATATTACATGCAAATATAAAGTATTTTCCATATTTAAAAGCTTCTATTTCAAAGAATCCTATCATTAATTTTGCATTGTGTAAAGGAAAAGTGACATGTACATATTATTTTTTCCTAAATTATTTTTTGTTTTTTCATATTATAATCTAATCTTAAGTTGACAAAAGATAAATCATAAATTTTTAATGCTGAGTATTAATTCTAAATATACTAAATCTCATCTAATGAATAATGAAAATTAGAGAATTTGATGAATTTAAAGAAAATCCCTCTATTGAAACAGCAATGGCATTTGGAGAGGCAATAACAAAACATAAGGCTCCAATCGAAGATAAACGCTTAAGATTCCGAGAAGCATTTAAAGTTGTGGGAAAAAATGACACCCTAGAAGCAATCATCAATATGTGGGCGGTTGCATCAATGTTAGAGTCTCAAATCCCTCCTTCTCAAAAAATTCAAGCGGTTCGAGAAGTTTTACAAGATGAAGAACTTAATCCATCTATGATTGAACAATGGGCTAATCTTATATATGATCTGAATCGAGCACCGAAAGATATCCTTGATTTTATTGCGATTGATATTAGAAATTTTAGAGGAATTTCAAAAAAATTAAGGAAACGATTAGGACATCCGAATCCTGATCATCCATATTCTAAATAAAAATAAGATGGTAAAAAAAAGAAAAAAAAATTTAAATAATTTATTTGAATAGTACTTATACTTACACAAGTTGAGGCAGAATTATAGAAGAATTATAAATTGGTCCAGTGCATAATGTATTATTGGCAATGTTATAATTTAAATAGTTTTCAGCTAATGTTGCGCCCGTGTTTGGGTTAAGCCCATATCTAGGATAATTGGAACTTGAAATAGCCACCCTAATTTTATGTCCTGGAGCGAAGGTATATGCTGTACTCCAGCAATCCACCCAAAGCTCATAAACTTCAGTTTGATTACCTTTCATTAAATCTTCAACTGTATACCCATTTCTACTTCTCACAGTTAAAGATCCATCAGTTATGAGCATTGAACGGCCATCAGGATATACATCAGTGAGTTTCACAGTAAAATCTGTATCAGTACAATTTGAAGTTACAAAAAGGTGCCCCCATATCCTCCCGACTGTTTCATATGCTTCTGTTAGCACATCACTTTCAAATAATACCACATCTGATCTATTTTCTATTGGTCTCTGATCATAAGGACCATTTAAATCGAATGGTTGATTTTGCCCTCCGAGAGTTTCTACTGGATCCCGTGGATCAAAAAGATAGGAAAAGTTATGCGGTTGTGTTGAAACAATATCTTTTATTAAACTTTTATTATGATGGAAATACCACTCAGTATCTATATGATTCAAAGGCCAATCATCCGCATATCTCCAATAATTCCAATTACCAGGTGTATCCACATCTCCCATTAGATAATATGCAACTCGAGGTCCACTCCAATCGGCTGGAATCCCCCTTAGCGATTCATCGAATATTTCTTGTTCCCATTGAAAGATTAAATTGAATCCATTCGAATTTGCTGGATAAGTGAGTTGTCCTTGTTTCCCTCCATAGACGGATCCATGGGTCCATGGCCCCATAATTAATCTCTGGTGACTTTTCGCCCGTGGAGCTCCATTATCATCATATCCTACATAACCATCTATAGTTCCTTGAAGGAAGTGGTCATACCAACCACCTACGTGCAACGCCCGCGTAGAAACATTAGAATAGGTAGGTCCAATCGGAATTTTTAATGATGTTGAATTATACATCGTTTCATTTTTTGGAAAAAAGTCAAAAATCGTATTTATCTGAAAATCATAATTCTCTGGGGCAGTACTTTCAATCCATGTCTCGACAGACGATTTATGGTATGAACCCTGATAGATAGCATGATCAAACAATTCTGGTGTACCAAACCAGAGGGATTGAGCTTCTAATCCAGTGGGATTCATTCCGGCATAGAAATATTGATTAATACAGAGAGCAGAGACCCCAACACTAGCAATTTTTCCATTGCACCATGATTGGTTCATAATCCAGTGAACAGTATCAACACCATCTAAATAAGATTTAGTAAAGAGAAGAAAATTCTGTCCACCTTCGGAGTCAAAGGTCCCCCTGAGGTCTTGAATTACAAGATGATAATCCTGAGTGAAATAAAACAAAGAAAATAAATCATATGCCCATCCAGTTTTTCCATAAGGAGTCCTTACTAGGATAACTGGTCGTGGCGCCCTAAACGAACCGGGACTGTAATAAATATCCGTCGCTAATCTAACCCCGTCCCTCATCCTCACATATTCTGTTTTCCTTTCTGGAATGTTAAATATACCAACCCCCGTAATGATAAACAGAGAGAAACTTACGATAATAATCAATAAGATTGCATGGATTGCTTTTCCAACTTTTGATTTGTTTAATCGACTATTTATCAATCGTTCTTTTATTTGAGCAATGCTATAAGACATTCGTTTTTGACCTAGCATAATATAAACCAATAAGCTGAGACCTATAGCCGCTAGAACAAGATAATTCGGATCAAGAATGAAATATAGCACGCCTATGAGTGGCACTAAAATTTTTATGGTTTTTCCCAGTATTGATAAGAGTTTTAAATTCTTTTCCTCCCCGATGTTTCTGATGTGATCTCCAGACAGCATAAGGGAAAAAATAGCTACTGCGACAGCGACGGGAAAATAAAGGATTCCTAATAATATAACTGAGATTTCCTTAAGGATAAAATAAATTACATAATTATTAGGAAAGAACACTTTAAATGGCCTTCCTTTTCCTTCAAATAGTTCTCTGTATCGTAGATAATAAGAAGATATAAGGATCACTCGACTTATTAGCAATAGAATAAGATTAGTCAAAAGTATTTGTTGTAGCGTTGTAAAACCTTCAACATTAAGTAAATAAAATAAAGCGTTTAACCATTTTATCATAATTGATATTACGATATATTCAATTATAAATACTTACTCATATTAAAAAAAATTAAAGATTAAAAAAAAGATAGTAGAATTAGAGAATATGCTATTTAGTGGTGTTTTCTTGTGTTTTTTCTTCAATTGGTTTTTCTTTTACTGGTTTTTCTTTTACTGGTGCGATAAATTTTCTTAGAACATTTACTCCTGTTAGAACAAGGATCACCACGCAAACCCATGCGTAATTAAATCCTACTGCAATAGGAATAGAAAATATTGTTCCGCTTGCGAACATGTATCCAAATCCCTCGTGGTGTATAAAAATCGTAAAAAAAATTGCTACCAACTGTATAAAAATAGACCATTAACCCTACATACCCAATTCCAATTAGAAAGCGATAAAAGGAGTTTTTCTTGAAAAATCCTAATGCCCCATACACTGCCATCCAAATTAAACCATTAGTAATTATTAATGGTAAATTAAATACTGAATTTGAGGGAATTACATAGGTTAACAAGAGATATGGAATTAATAATCCAAAAACTCCTGAGACGATCAAATTTCGAATAAACTTCCTATATTTTATAAGACCCGACATTTATCTCACTCCAATAAGCTTGTGTTTAATTCTACATTTACATAAAATCCATACAAAAAGTATTTGAAAGATAGACTCACATCAAAGATAAGATAGTCACTAGTATTTAATGCGAGTGCTTTCTCTTCAGTCATTTCTGTGAGATTAAACGTAAGGTCAATGGTAATGTTCGTCATTTGCTGGCGGGGGATGTTAATTGATGTATTATCGTTATCAATTATTTCAGTTCCATTCTCCGCAAAGAGAATTTTTCTTGCAAAAGGATATAGTAAAAATCGGATTGAATTAGATTTTGATTAAGAATTTTTAAAGAACTTTATATGAAAAATTGGATTATAGATATCTTAAATAGGAATCTCAATTATTAAAATTAGTAAAAAAAATAATGTATTAGGTAAAAAAAATGAACGACACATCCTATAAAAGAGAATATCAAAAACAGAAATATGAAGCAGCAATAGGAACTTTCGCAACCGCTATAGTATTTTTATTTGTTGCAATCCTTTCTTTAGTGTTTTTGGCCCTTGACATAGACTTTATTGGGTTAAGTTCGTGGGGTTATTGGTTATTTATCCCAGCATTTTTCATTTTTATTGGTGGATTTGAGCAATTATACACGAATTATAAATATAAAAAAGCTGTGAAAGCGGCCATTGCTGAGCGAAATTTTCAGGGCACACATAAACTGGAAAATATAGCCTTAGAAGTTGGTATTAAACCTTCCGATGTATTAAGAGTATTATTGGACTTAAGACAAAAAGGAGAAATTCGATACAAATTTAATCCAGCAACGGGTGAGATTATGCTGGGTGAAAAAGTGGAATATGAACCCGCTGAGGAATTTCAAGCGAAACCAGAAAAACCTATTGAAAAGGTTAGGTCTGGTGAGAAAAATTATTGTCCCTATTGTGGTCATCAACTTCGACCAAATGCAAATTTCTGTGAAAATTGTGGTTCGAAGATACAATAGAACTGATTTTTTTTTTATTCTTCAATTTTAATTTTTATCTTTTATACGTACTCGATTGTACCTGGGGGTTTCGAGGTTATATCAAAATAAATATTTTTAGTTTCCTTAAATTTTAATAATTCACTCGAAAGATCTCTTAAGTAATCTAAGGGCAATTCCGTAACGGATGCAGTTCTTGCATCAATACTGTTTACACTTCGTATTATTACATCAAATTTTCCTTCATCATTATTTCCTAATTCATATAGGAGGCGTGCATAAGTCTTAAGATTAGAAGCAGTTTCTACTAATTTTTCAAAATTCCATTTAGCTTTCACTATTAATGGATACTCATAAGAACGCATTCCCTCAATTATTCCAGTTACTTTATTTTCTACTATATTTTGTCCAACTGCAGCGAAGGATTGGAAGGGTTCCTGCTCTCCTTTCTCATTGATTATCATATACTTGCTATATTTTTTTTCATAAAAATTTTCTATTGAGCTCTCAACAATATCATGTACTCTCTTTTCAAAAGGTAGATTTTCTTTTGTCACTGGTCCAATAATTCTGGCAGCTAATGCAGGTCCGGGAAATGCTTTTCGATAAATTAGTTCTGAAGGCATTTGAAAATATTTTAATATTTTTCTCACTCCGTCTTTTGTCAAACTCGCAACTGGTTGGATAGTGGCATCTACATCGTATTTTATATCTAAATTATGTTGACTTTTTACAAATCCATCTTTATTTTGTTCCATTAGCTGTTGTTCTTCTTCTAAACTCATAGTTTCTTGAAGATCTCCTATTTTAACCCCAAAACTCTCTTCTATATCTGGAAGAATTGTTCCATCTGCTAATAGATCACAATTCTCTTCTTTGATAACTTCACTAATTATTTTAGAATACGCATTTTTGAATAATTGCCGCTTTTTTTCTGCATCTCCCTCACCAAATATTTGGGGTAAAAACTCATTTCTAATATCAACAATTTTCACATCTGGAAACAGATTTTTAATATATTCTCTTTCTTCAACCCCTCGAATGATCCTCATAAGCCCATGGTCAATGAATACGGGAAGAGTATCAATTTTCGCTTCTTTTAATAACAAGTAAACAGTTGAACTATCAATTCCACCAGATAAAGCACAGAAAACTCTCTTATCTTTTGCATGTTTTTTTAAGAAATTAACAGCTGCCTTAACAAATTCATCTGGTTTTTTCGGTGGATCTATTAGACGATGATTTAGCATGGATTAAAGTAAAGTAAGTTTCTATTTTAAATTTTAGTCTAAAATTATTAATTTACTGTTAAACCTATTATCTAAGACAAATGAAAGAAATTAGAATATTTAGCAATAAATTATACTATTCAAATAAGTAAGATGTTTTCGTAATTTGTTCAGCACCATTTTGTTTTATTATAAAATCATCCTCTAAATCTATTGCTCCCCATTCTGGAATAATTATTTTCGGCTCTAAAGCAATAACCATATTTTCTTCTAATTTTATATCACTATTCGGAAGTATCGCTGGAGGTTCATCCAGTTCTAAACCTATCCCATGCCCAAGCCCTTGATAATAATATCCATTTCCTTGAAAGAATTCTCCGAGACCTTCTTTATCTAATAATTCCTTCATTTTATTATAGATCTTGCTTACAGGCATTCCTACTTTTAAATAATCATTTTTAATTTCCTCATAGATCTGTTTCAGAATTAAGTACTTTTCTTTAAATCCATCCGGATATGATTCCAAAAAATAGGTTCTGGCATGATCTGCATGATATCCCCTATAATTTATAGCATAATCACACATAATTATGTCTCCTTGCTTAATTTCTCTCTCAGAATAACCATACGGTATTGCATTCGAAATACCTTTGCCTGAGAGAATAGGAAAATAACTGGGTGTCCAGAGATTCTCTCCGCTAGCTAAAATTAACCAATTTTTTCCAAAAGTGCTATTTACATTACTAAAATGAACTGATTTATTTTTCATAGCTTCATATACAACCTCAGCAACGACCTCATATTCTTTAATTCCCGGTCTTAAAACCTCTGGGATTCTCTCTTGTGCTTTCTGAGCGATTTTTCCTGCTTCTCTAAATAATTCAAGCTCTCTTTTATCTTTTATCATACGTAATTTCCGTAAATCGAGTTCAATATCTTTAATCTTGGCTCCTTTTAACATATTTTTGTAATATAGGTAAAATGAAGCTGGAAGAGAATCAAGCTCCATCCCAATAATTAGGTTATCTAGACTATTTTTCGAGTTCAAAATAAATTCTTTTATCTGTGAAGTTTTTTTAAGTTCTATCAGATTTTTTAAATAGGATTCTTCTTGAGCTTCAAAAAAATTTCTTCTCACAAATAAAGTAGGTGCTTCTTTTTGAGATATTAATAAAACTCCATATTGAGCAGTTCCGCTTAGCCAATAGAGATTTTGGATATTGGTTATAATGATAAAATCCAAATTGAATTTCTGTAGTAATTCTCTAGTTCTATTTATTCGATCTTCGTAATTAAAACAAAATTGAGACATTTCAAATAGGAAAAATGCAAAAGCAATAAAAAGATAATGTTTAATTAAATTAATGCTAACAATATAAAGATTAACTTAGTTGGGTATTCATCTTTTTAAGATAACTCTTCATAAAACATCTCTCTAATTTACATAATTCAGCTTTTTCATTCAAATTTAACTCTTGGCAGGATTTTATTAGTTCCCGGACTTTATTTAGCATTCGCAAATAATCTTCGATCTTATAATTCTTCCTTTCAGTAAGAGAAAAAGTTATATGATATTCTCCTACTTCGGTCAATGAATGATCAAATTCATTAAAAATATTTCTCTCAAATTTTTTATTAGGGATCTCAATTAAAATGTTAATTAAATTTTCTATGTTATAAATAGATCCTTTATTGAGGTGGGAATATAAAAAAGTCAAAAGTTCGGATATAAAATTAAATTTTTGCTCATGAAAATTTAATTCTTCCGAACTTATCGAAAGATTATCAAGATCTCTTTGAAAAAACCTTTCGATATGTGCTGGTTCTAAAATTTTGACATTCGAGGCCATTTTTCATCACATAGATCTTGATGTATTATTAAATTATAAAGTGATATTTAAAAAGAGGGGCTGTAAAATATTTCTGAAATTTAACTTACTTTACTATTCTCTTATTTTTATAATTTATTTTACAGATAACTTGAGTATCGCCAAATATAAAATGATAATATTAATAACTTAATACTTTATACTCACATCTATTTATACTTATAATTTCATCATTCTTAGATACTTTTCGTCGGGGAAAAAAACTGAATTCAATTAAAAAATAAAATTTTATGAGATATAATATTCCAACAATTATTTACAAAATGGCAAAAAATAATAAAATTAAAAAGAATGAATACTCTTCTTATTGAAATTGCCGATTAGAAATATTCAATGAATATTATATTTAAAAAGGATAAAACTTCAAAATATCATATAAAATCATACTTTTTTGTAGAAGTATATCAATATTTCGTCTTTTTTAATTTTAATATTAGTTGTATGAAGAATCTCTAAAAATGCGAAATTTGCTAACGGATATTTATATGATATAATAATAGTACCTTTTTTTGCCGTGATAAATACATGATTGAGATATTTTTGCATGGTGGGGAGGGAAAAAATGTAAATAAAATCATATCTTTCTAAATTTTGATCAAAGAGATCTCCTTGTTTTATGTGGATATTTTTAAATCTTTTTTTATCGTATTTCGCCTTTTTTTTGAGTTCTTCAATACGTTCTTCTGATTCTTCTACTAAATAAGAATTAATTTCAATTCCCTTTGAATATATATTATAATTTAACGCACAAAAAATTACCACTTGACCGTTACCTGAACCAAGATCGATAAATTTCTGCTTTGATCCCGGTTTAAGGTGAAATTTCTGTTCAAGAATACTAAAAATGTGATCTAGAGTGCTTTCATTAGATTCTAAGAAAGGTAAAGCCAATTGAGAATGGAAAGAATAAATATTATCTTTATTCATTTTAAATATCTAGATTTTTATTAAAATTCCAATTCATTAAATAGTATTTTTAATCTCTTTATAATTTTTTTCCTCAGATTACTGAAAAAAGGGTGGCAAAAAAATAAAATTAAGTGAAAATAAGCTTATTAAACTAATTCTTATTCAAAGAAACTGGCTTTTCTGGCTTTCCTATTTTTCATAATTTATTTGTAAGAAACCCACCCTAACGATATTTAATAATTTAAACAGTTGATAATTTCATTGATCTTAAAACCTTTTTATTTTATTTCGATTTAAGATTTAAAAAGTCTCAAAAGATTACTTCTATTTGCTTTTAGGGATAAAAAAATGTCGAAAAATGAGAAGAGTATATTAGTTACCGGTGGTACGGGCTTTATTGGAACTCAATTAGTCAAAAAATTGTACGAGTTAGGTTACAATCTACGGCTTCTTGTCCGAGAGACGAGCGATGTATCACCCTTCAAAGATATGGAAAATATTGAATATATTATTGGTGATATGACCGAATTAGAAAGTATCGATAAAGCTACAGATAATATTGATGTAATCTTTCATTTAGCTGCGTATGTTGCGATATGGGCAAAGGATAAAAGTATATATGATGATATTAATGTGACTGGAACTAAAAACATCGCAGAAATGGCATTACAGAAAAATATTCGTTTCTTATATGTAAGCTCATTTACAGCATTAGGTCCAACTCCAGAAGAACCTATTAATGAGACCTATGAAAAAACGGATCAGTTTTATATGGACTATGAGCGAACGAAATATGAAGCAAAAAAGGTTATCGAAGAATATTTTGAAAAAGGGTTGAATGGATTAATGTTTTACCCGGGAATTGTATATGGACCGGGCGATTTTAATATTTTTGGGGAGATGCTTTATGATATCGTGCGCGGTAAATTTATGGGCTGTCCTGGAGATGGTGAATCGGTTGCTTGTTTTTCCTATGTTAAAGATGTTGTCGATGCAATGATTACTGCACTCCAAAAAGAGGATCTTAAGCAAGAAGATTTTATTTTAGGTGGAGAAAACGTGAAATTCTATGATTATCTCTGTATGATTGCGGATTTTGCCGATGAAAAAGAACCACGAAAGTTCCCGTTTTCATTAGCGAAGCTTTATGGGGGGCTCTGTGAATTAAAAGCTAAACTTACAGGTAATATTCCTTATATAACAAGATCAGCCCTAGATAGTTTTGAATTACACCGGGCATATTCTTGCGAAAAAGCTAAAGATATTTTAAATTATAAAGTAACTCCTCTGAGAGAAGGTTTAAAAGAGACCGTTGCATGGTATCAAAACTATATCGAAGAGCATGAAAATGGAAAAAAAAAAGACCAAAAACAAACAGTAGAAGATTTGGTTGAGCAAAATAAAGATATAGAAATAATTACTTAAATTTGGTTTTAAAATTATCATTATAACAAATCACAATAATTTATAGAAAACTTAAGGTGTATTATAATCACAATTTATGAATTAGATGAAAATCTTGAATTAGAATTAAGCAAGATTGTTGGAAAACAAAATGTCTCAGCGGATGAATTTATATTAATTTCATATTCAGAAGATGCATCTCCTTATGAAGGAACTCTTCCTCAAGTAGTTGTGCGCCCTCATTCCACTGAAGAAGTGTCGAGAATTATGAAACTCGCGACTGAATTGAGAATTCCTGTTATCCCAGTTGGGGGCAGAAGTTCTATAAATGGGGCTACTATTCCCCGAGTTGATAATGCTATTATGATAGATCTCACCGGAATGAAAGATATAATTGAGATAAATGATGACACCATGACGGTTACAGTTCAAACGGGAATAACTTGGTCTGGCCTTATCCATCAATTAAAGAATAAAGGGTTTAAATTAGGATTTAGAGGACCATATGGTGGAAATGCTGGAACAGTAGGAGGCTCTCTTAGTGCAAATAGTATAGGTTGTGGAGCATCTGCCCATGGAGGTGCATGTGATAGTGTGGTTAGCTTGGAAGTAGTTCTTAGTTCGGGAGAGGTTATTAAAACGGGGTCGAGTTGGAGAAATGATACTTCTGATATTGATGGAGCGTTTGCTCGATATTGCACGTTCAATGATATGACAGGGATTTTTCTAGGAGATCACGGCTCTCTTGGAATTAAAACTGCTGCAACACTAAAAATATTCCCACTTCCAAAAGGGGAGGCTTATTCTGATTTTGGATTTTCAAATCTCGATCAAGCAGTAAAAGCTTTCCATGAGATACAAAAATCACATTTAGTTGAGGAGGCAGTTATGCTTGGTGACAAAAATTCGATTGATTTATTAGCCTCAAGTTATCTCTCAACGTTTCAAAATATTGAATGCATTTTGGCGGTTATTATAGAAGAAGCAGATGATGAGATTGCTCAGCGTAAAAAGGAACTTTGTGAAAAGATCGTTAGAAAACATGGTGGAAAGTCAATCGGAATGTTTTTATCCAAAGCTCATTGGCTTAATATGTTTAATCTTGTTCAATCTCTTTTTGAAGAGGGATTTTGGTATAACACATGCCATATCCGACCGATGTCAACATTACCTCGATTAATAGAACAATTTCATCATATAGCAGATAAGTATAAATTAAAAGAAAATGGATTTAATTGGATAATTTCAGCTTTAGGTGTTGATCATTGTTTTACTTCTGGCTGGATTACTATGTATATGAAGGATAAAACAAAAAAGGATATAGTGCTGAAAGCGTGGGATGAACTTAGGGAAAAAGAAATGGAACTTAATGGAATTCCATATTGGACTGGAAAATTATGGGAACCTTATGTCTTGAAGAGAGTAAATCCCAACTTTTATAATTTGTTAAAAAAATTAAAAAATACTTTAGATCCATTAAACATAATTAATCCTATGATGTTTGAATTATAATTGGTGAATATCGTGACAGAATTTAAAGAATTAAGAAAACATACTGACTTGATAGAAATATGCGGGAAATGTGGAGATTGTGGGACTTCTGGTACACAAATATCTACAGCTAAACGGCATGTGAGTGAACCTTGTCCCGTTAAGAATATCCTTGGGTTTGAAGCATATGATGCAAGAGGCAGGATTCTTATAATGAAAAGATTATTAGAAAATAATTTCAAAATTACAGATAATTTTCTTAATTGGGCGTATGCATGTACAGAATGTGGTAGTTGTCAAGAGACCTGTCTAGCAATTGAGGGAGGGATTGACACTCCTTTGTTAGTCGAATCTCTACGCCAAGATTTAGTAAATAATGGATACAAACTCGAGAAACATGAAAATATTCTTGAAAGTATATTAAAAAATCAAAATCCATATAACGAGCCGAAAGCAACTCGGTTTGATTTTCTTGATGGAGCATTAGAACCATCTGAAGGGGATTACATCCTTTATTTAGGATGTACAGCATCCTATCGTCAACAAGAAATCGCACTTTCCAGTGTTGAATTATTAAAAAATTTGGGAATAAAATTTGTAATCCTAAAAGATGAACCTTGCTGCGGCTCAATACTTAAACGATATGGATATGAAAAAGAATTTGAGAAGATTGCAAAATCTAATCTTAAACAACTTGAAGAAAAAGGTATTAAAAAGGTTATTTTTCCATGTTCAGGTTGTTATCGAACCTATAAGATTGATTATGATGAATATAATGATACTGATCTTGAATTTTATCATTTCACTGAATTTTTAGAAGAATATTTGAAGGAAAATCCCTATGCATTTAAATTAAAATCTCATAAGAAAATCTCTTTCCATGACCCTTGTCATCTTGGAAGGCATGCTGGAGTGTATGAAGCTCCCAGAACGCTTTTGAAATTCATAGAAAATTCAAACTTTATAGAGCTTGATGCTTTAAGGAATTATAGCCATTGTTGCGGGGCGGGTGGAGGAGTAAAATCATCTAATCCTGAATTAGCGAGTCGAGTCGCAGAAAATAGGAATAATGAAGCAATGGATAAATCAATTGATATCTTAATTTCTGCATGCCCATTCTGTGAACGAAATCTTAAAGATGGAATTCCAGAAAATGCCAATGGTTATGAAGTAAAAGACATTACTGAACTGTTGAATGAGTCTTTTCAAAAAGAGCTATCTAGTGAAGTGTTAGATAAAACAGGGGTAAAATCTGAAGTTGTTCAAAATTATATGGAGTTTTTAGGAAAATACCCAGAAATTTTTTCCGATTTAGTAGATAAATCCGATATGAATTTCGCTGTTTACGATTCTTTTGATGATTTTGATGATGAAAAACCTATGGATATTTTCCATGTTATGAGAAGTAATGGGGGAGTTGAAATAATCGCTGGAAAAGCAGACGATGCAGACTTAGAATTAGCATTATCAAAAGAGGCTGTTTCAAAGCTCATCCAAACTGAAAACAAGAAAGACTACGCGACTCTGTTTGGAGGTTTTTATAACGAACCTGATATGGAGGAGGGATGGATTGATTTTCTCCTTCATAAAAGAACAAAAACTCTTATTGATATGGGATATGGTAAGTTTGCTGAAACGGCTGGGATTCTCGAAGATGAAGAAGATGCATTATAAGTTTTTATTCTAATTTATGAACTTTATTTTAATTAATAAAAAAGTAGATAATAATGTCAAATACACAAGAATTAATAATAAAAAATAAATACACAGGGGAGGAGATCGATAGAATACCTAGCGATACCCCTGAAACTATAAAATCTAAAATTAAGACGATCCATCGAAATCAATATAAGCTCAGAGAGATGGATTTTTTTGAAAGGGCACAAGTTTTATCTAAATTTGCCACGAGATTACGTTTTAAGAAGAAAGAACTGAAAGATCTCATTGTTGCAGAAGGAGGACTTCCCATTAAATATTCTGAATGGGAAATTGCCATAGTTTCAAATGGATTTAAATTTTGTGAATGGTATTATCAATTTATGGAAGATAAAACTCTCACGAGTATTGATGGAGAGGATTATGCTAAACTATTATTTATCCCGCAAGGTCTTACAACTTGTGTAGCTCCGAGAAATACTCCTCTAAGCTTACCTTTATATCAAATGGGTGCAAATTATTTAGTGGGAAATCCAGCAATAGTGAAACCCTCCACTGCATGTCCTTTGACTATGCTTAACGCATATAATATGATGGAAGATGCGGAAATTCCCGGGGTTGATGCCCTTGATGTAGTTATTGCACCTGGACAATGGGCTGTGGATGAATTCATTAAAAACGAATTAGTAAAAGTTTTTCTCTCCATTAGTTCCTCACATACTGCAAAAGATATTTTAGTAAGCTATGCTAAAATGTTAAAGAAAAGTGTTGATAAATCGATGGGTTTGCCATTGTATCAAATGCCTTTCAAAAAATTTGTATTCGAATGTGCTGGGAATGATGCAGGCATAATTATGGATGATATAAATCTAGAGCAAGTGGCGAAATGGAATGCAGATGCTAGTTATACTAACTCTGGACAGCAATGTTTTTCGATGAAGCGTATTATCGTCCATAAAGATATTTATGATGATTATGTTGAGTGTTTGGTTAAAGAAATGGAGAAACTAAAATATGGAGATCCAACTGATCCAACAGTTGATATTGGCCCGTTGGGGAGTAGAAAGATTTTAATGATGATGGAGGTGATGGTTGCAGATGCGAAAAAATATGATGCGAAGATCTATACTGGCGCAGAAAAAATTGACACTGGGAAAGATTATGGACTTTTCTATGAACCAACTCTTGTGGAAATTAAACCCGAGTTATGTGAAGACTTAAGCAAAGCACCGTTCTTATGGAGAGAAGAGGCATTTGGACCTGTAAGATCAGTCACGAAAGCTGATGATTTGGATGATGCGATAAGACTCGCAAATGCAAGTAATTATGGTATGAGAGCAGCAGTCTATTGTAGTGATTTAAATCAAATTGAAATTTTTAAGAAAAAATTAGAAGCAGCTAATTTATATATTAATGCTAAACCTATGCTTACTGATATCACAGTAGCTTTGGGAGGAATTAAAGACAGCGCGTATCCACCAGGTGCCAAATATTATCCTCAGGAGTTGGTTTATCAGAAGTATGTCAACGACCAAACTCCAGTAAATTTAGATAAAATAAAATAAAAACGCTTAAAAATGGAATCGGATCTACTTTACAAGGTATTAGAAGAATATTTTCCAAATACTTTAGACTTAATGAGACATTTAGACATAGGTGCATGTTGGGAATATTATATTTTTGAAAATTCAACTACTGAGAAAGATCCTAAATTACACTACTATTTATTTAAAGATGCAGAAAGTTCATTAACTATGACCAAAGAAAATCCTAAAATTGAACCCGATTTAATTTTATACTTTACCAAACAAGCAATATTAAATTTAATTGAGGGACATCCAAACGCCGATGAATATTATTCTCGGTATAGAGAAATTATGGATAATCCAAAACCAAGAATTGAATTAGATAATAAAGTTGATAAAGCGCGTCTAAAGCTCTGGAAACTTGGATATAAGAAATGGCAGAGCGATTTTAAATTTTAAAAAGATTCAAACCAAATACTCACTTGTTTTTTATTTTTATTACTTCATTCTTCCTAACTAAATCTTTTTTAGGTATTTTTCTTTAAAAATTACTTTTGAATAAGTTTTAATCCTTTAATTAATACCAAAAGATAACTATTCTAATTCGATTAGAATACTATAAAGGTATATTAAAATGGATTTTTTTGATGATAATAAATTTGATGATATAATGGATGAGATAAAAAAGTTTTTCAATTTAAACTCAGATCCATTTGATAAATTTCTAATAGAATATTTCAATTCCGAGGATAAGGAAGAGGGAGGAAATAAAAAGAGTTTTAAGATTTCTTATAATTATGAAACCGGTATGAATGAACTAGATATAAGAATAGAAGGGGATTTTAATAAAGATATCATGAAAGATTTTTTTGGGAAGTTTGAAAATCAAATCCCAAAAGAAACAAAGATATTAAATGCTCAAGACATTGTTTTTGATCCACATGCAGATTATAATTCAGATATATTTAGAGAACCCATATCGGAGATAAATAATCACGATAATTTCACAGAAATTTTGTTAGAAGTTCCAGGAATAAGTTTTGGGGAAATTATAATCCACCTTAATGAAATAGGAGATGTTTTAATATTCAATGCTCAAAATCAAAATCGAAATTATTATAAAGAAATTGATTTACCATTTATTTGTAGTTTCAATGACACGAAAATTGAGTTAAAAAAATGGACTAGCAACGATTATTCTGCATAAAAAAAACTAATTATATTTCGTTAATAATTGTTCGGTGGAAGTAATTCCCATGGATCAATGACTACATCAACTAAATTAAAGCCTTTAGTATTAATCGCATTTTTAATTTCCCGATCTAAATCTACAATTTTTTCTACTTTAACACCAGTTCCTCCGAATGCATTTGCCAATCTAGCAAAATCCATACTTGGCCGATCAGTTTGATAAAATCGTTTCTTATAAAGCATTGCTTGACCAAATTTTACAAATCCCAGAGAATTATTATTAATAATTACTATCGTACAATCCAATTCTAATTTATTAATGGTCTCAAATTCACTTATCCCTCCATTCATTAATCCCCCATCACCAGTAAAGAGTACCTTTTTTGGTTTTTCATCCGATAATGAAAATTCATCAGCAGCAATACATGTCCCAATTAGAGCACCAACTCCAAATCCTGTTGGACCTACTCCTCTTGGGCTAATAATCTTTCTACCAACACTTTTCACGGGGTAATATGCACCTATCCAGCGGGAGCTCGAGCTTGCATCAGTAATTAAATAATCACTTTCTCCTAAATTATCTGAAATTGATTTTAAGACTCTCTGAGGTTTAATAGGTTCAGCAGTCATCCATTTTTCGATATCCTCCTTGCGATAGTCTTCAAGATTTGCCCTCAATTCTTCAAGATTTTTTTCTCTTAGTTCTAAAATTTCTTTTTCATTCCCATTCTTGATGATCCTTCTATTATTCAGCCCAGAAATAATATCAGAAAGTACTGTTTTAGGATCTCCAACAACTCCCCATGGATGATATGATAATCCTATTTGAGCTGGATCTATATCGATTTGAATCATGTCAGTTGCTTGGGTCGGTACTTTGAAATTTGCGGTGTCATCCTCTGTTAATCTATTTCCTAAAACAATCAATAAATCAGCTCGTTTTCTTATGAATTTATGATTTGGCTTTTCTCCAAATAATCCAACGGTTCCACAATAATTTAGATCGTGTTCTTCCATTATTCCCTTTCCTAATATTGTAGAGAATACGGGACATTCTAGCATTTTACTCAATTCCCTTACCTCTTGAAATGCCCCTGAAGATATTGCCCCCCCACCAGAAAATATTGCTGGTTGTTCTGATTTCCTGATCATTTCGACAGCTTGTTCTATTTCATTTTCTGCAGCTGATGGACGACAACTATTTATTGCGCAAGATCCTCCTGCTCGAGGAATGAAATGTTTTAATCTAACTTTTTTAGATGCAATCACATCTTCAGCAATACTGAGAGCAACTGGTCCTGGTCGTCCATTAATTGCTTGTTTTAATCCAAATTCTAAAAATCTTGGAAGATATTCGGGATCGAGAACCTTCCCCGACCATTTTGTTATAGGTTTTAGGGTGTCTTCCACATTTATATCATGAGGGATATTTTTCAACACATCTTTTGATTTTATTAAACCTATTATTGCTAACACAGGACTTCCAGCCCCTTTTGCTTCGGAGAGAGCTACGGGGAAATTCATAGCTCCAGCAGCTCCTGCATCGCATATACCCACCATACCTGAAACACGACCATATGCATCTGCTGCGAATGCTGCATTTCTTTCATCATTAAATAATATATGCTTAATCCCATCTGTATTTAATATCCCATCATAAAATCCAAGAGTATGCCCATCAGGGATTCCAAAAACATAACTAATACCATGCGATTTTAAAAATCGAGCGATCCCAAGACCTGCTCTTACCTTTTGTTTTAGATCTTCTTCATTACTCATTTCAATATTGGTTTTAAAGATTTTAGTGTAATTTTGTAAATATACAAGAAATAAAAAATTAGTCTATATAAAATAAAAGATTAAAGACTTCACACTCTTCTTATGTATTTAAAAATCATCTCAAGTAAAATATATAAGAATATTGAACAATATCAAAAATAATCATAAAAAAAAAGGATTATTATGTCAAATAATTCAGAAGAAGATCAAAAAATCAAACCACTCTCTGCCATTGCTGGGGAAGAAGAGATTGAATTTGAAACTGAAACATCTAAAAAAAATGTTTTTCTCTGGGCAATGTATGATTTGGCAAACACGATTTATTCAATGGTAATAGTTAGTCTAATAATATCTCGTTATGTGTTAGTTATTGGACAAAAGGAACAAGGATTATCTTATTCAGATTCGTTTTTACTTTTTGGAATTGTAAGTGCAATAATGCAAGTCGGAGTCGCGATTTGCGTTCCTATTATAGGAGCTTTAAGTGATACAGCTGGTAAAAGAAAGCCATATGTATTAAGTCTAACAGTTTTTATTCTCCTCTTTGCGAGTTTACTAGGATTTTTCCGTGATATAACACTCGTCTTATTGTTTTATGTTATCGCAAATATAGCATATCAATTCAGCTTAACTTTCTATGATGCAATGCTGCCCTTTATAGCAAAAAGGGAAGACATTCCAAAGGTTTCAGCATTTGGGGTCGCATGGGGGTATCTGGGAACCGTTATTTCATTATTAGTCTTAATACCACTAATTCTTGGATGGGGAGATATTATATCCTCTCCTGACGAAGAAGGTTTTCCAAGTTATGGTTTTGCGGGTCGTTGGGAGACCTTTATTTTATCTATGTTTCTATTTTTCATTTTTGCATTGCCATTTTTGTTTGTTCGGGAAAAACAAAAAAAAGCAAAAACTCCTCCCTTTGGAAAGTTAATTTCTAGCGCATTTAATCAAGTAAGAGGAACTTTTAAAGATATAAGAAAGCACAAACCCATGTTCATATTTATTATTGGATATTTCCTAGTAGTTGATATTGCTAATGTCATAGTTGCATTTATGACAAATATCGTTAGGGATGGTTTAAGAGTAGGATTTGGTAGCGGTACAGCAGATATATTCGCTATCATATTTATTTTAATCTCTACGGTTTCTGCTGTACTTTTTACATATTTTGTTGGTGGAATAGGAGAAAAATTAGGAGCTAAGAAAACATTCTATTTTGTTGGATTTCTATGGGCTGTTGCATTAATAATCGCTACTATTCTAATATTCACATTAGACATTATTGAAATTGGATTTAATCTCCCCTTTATACTCTGTATAATTATGGGGGTAGTAGCTGGTCCTGCTCTTGGAGGAACTTGGACCGCACAGAGAATCATGGTGGTAGAACTTGCTCCTAAAGAAAAATTTGGAGAATATTTCGGGTTCTCTAAATTAAGTGGAAAATTATCCTCCGCACTCGGACCGTTTGTGTTTACTTTTATCTATAGTTTAAGTTCTGGTTTCTTTGGAACTGATGCCTATGGAATATCAATAATCAGTGTAGGTATAATAATGGCGTTTGGTATACTTATTATATCCTTCGTCGATACTGAAAAACCAATTGAGAATAAAAGAGAATAAAATTTTCTATATAAAATTTAATTAAAATTTC
>Ga0102944_1000465_pt1 | contig 31413 bp, 26 predicted proteins | sample SalPonD_shore_MG_FD_78172 | JGI IMG/M metagenome (GOLD analysis project Ga0102944, IMG submission 78172) | Salt pond soil microbial communities from South San Francisco under conditions of wetland restoration - Salt Pond MetaG... | ecosystem: Environmental > Aquatic > Marine > Intertidal zone >... | reverse complement strand
CGGCGTCCAGCCCCGGCAAGGCGGCGCCGAGAGTGCCGTCGGCGTACTACGCCGCCACGGAGGTCTCCGACTCGTCGTGCGGCGGGCGCACGCGCGGCCAGGCGTTGAGGACGGCCTGGACGAGGGTCGCCAGCGGGATCGCGAAGAACACGCCCCAGAAGCCCCAGATGCCGCCGAAGAACAGAACGGCGACGATGATGGCGACCGGGTGCAGGTTCACCACCTCGGAGAACAGCACGGGGACGAGGACGTTGCCGTCGAGCAGCTGGATCACCTGGTAGGCGATCAGCAGGTACCAGAAGTCGGCCGCGAAGCCCCACTGGAAGTAGGCGATGATGGCGATGGGGATCGTCACCGAGATCGCGCCGACGTACGGGATGATCACCGACAGGCCGACCAGGAACGACAGCAGCAGGCTGTAGTTGAGGCCCATCAGGGCGAAGGTCAGGTAGCTCACGACCCAGACGATCGCGATCTCGATGACCTTGCCGCGGATGTAGTTGCCGATCTTCTCGTCGACCTCCTGCCAAACCTGGAACGACAGCTCGCTGCGCTGCGGCAGGAAGTGCCGCAGCCAGGACAGCATGCGGTCCTTGTCCTTGAGCATGAAGAACACCAGCAGCGGCACCAGGATCACGTAGATCACGAACGTGAAGATGCTCACCGCCTGTGCCAGCGAGACCGACAGGATCGACTTGCCGAAATCGGCGAGTTCCGAGTGCAGCGCGGCGATGAGGTTGCGGATCTGTTCCTCGGTGAACAGGGCGGGATAATGCTCCGGCAGGCGCATCAGGGCCTGCTGGCCCTGGGTCACCATCGACGGGATCTCGCGCAGCAGGGAAGCGACCTGGCGTGACAGCAGCGGCGCCAGGCCGAGCAACACGATCACGGCCAGCAGCAGGAAGGCGACCAGCACGAGCGTGACCGCCGCGATGCGCGGCAGGTGCCACTGCTCGAGCTTGGCGACCACCCCTTCGAGCAGGTAGGCGAAGATGAGCGCCACGAGGGCCGGCGCGAGGATGTCCCCGACCAGCAGCACGCCGGAAAATCCGACAATGAGCAATATGGCCAGGATGACCGCCTGCGGATCGGAGAAGTTGCGCCGGTACCAGGTGCGCAGTATGTCGAGCATGAATACCCGCCGGGGAAGACTGGCGGCGATCATAGCATCCGGCCGCGGGGGCATTTGACCCCTTGCGGCCCGGGCCTGCAGGGGCACCGGCGAGCTGTGGCATACTCTGGGGCAACGTCTGTCCGCCGCGAGGCCACGCATGCTCCGAATCGCACGCCTGACCCTGCTCGCCGGTCTGCTGCTGGTCGCCGCCACGCCGCTGTATGCCGCGATCTACAAGTGGGTGGACGACAACGGCGTCACTCACTACACGCAGCAGCCTCCGCCGGGAGGTGATGCCATCCAGATCAATCCGGCCGTCCCGCCGTCCTCCGATCAGGGCACCGACAACGCCGGTTCGGACGCGGCCGCACAAGGTCAGGACGGCACGAGCCCCGACGACACGAACAGCGAATCCTCCAGCGAGGACGACAGCAACCGCACGATGGAGGCCTACTGCAAGGAACTCCGCAATCAGGCGCAGCTGCTGGCCAGTGACCGCAGCGTGCGCGAGAAGCAGTCGGATGGCACGCTCGTGAAGCTCGAGGGCAAGGCACGCGAGCAACGCCTCGCGGAGCTCCGCGGCCAGATCGAGCAGCACTGCTCCGAGTAGCGGGCACGCCCGGTCCCGGGTCCGGGCCGCCGGTTGCGGCCACCGTCCACCGCCCGCGCGTGACCCACCTGCGCGGATCGGCTGCTAGAATCGCCCTCTTTCGTCATCGCTGCGCCCCGCGGGAGACCCATGCGCGCCTCCAACTACTATCTCAACACGCTCAAGGAAACGCCGGCGGACGCGGAGATCGTCTCGCACCAGTTGATGCTGCGCTCGGGCATGATCCGCCGGCTCGCGGCCGGGATCTACGACTGGATGCCGCTCGGGCTGCGCGTGTACCGGCGCATCGAGCAGATCGTGCGCCAGGAGATGGACGCGGCCGGCGCGCTCGAGCTGCTGCTGCCCGCCGTGCAGCCCGCCGAGCTGTGGCAGGAATCGGGGCGTTGGCAGGAATATGGCCCGGAGCTGCTGCGCATTCGTGACCGCCACGAGCGTGAGTTCTGCTTCGGGCCCACGCACGAGGAAGTCATCACCGACATCGCGCGGCGCGAGATCAGGAGCTATCGCCAGCTGCCGCTGAACTTCTACCAGATCCAGACGAAGTTCCGCGACGAGATCCGCCCGCGCTTCGGCGTCATGCGCTCGCGCGAGTTCGTCATGAAGGACGCGTATTCCTTCGACGTATCGCCCGAGGGGCTGCAGGCAAGCTACGAGCGGATGTACGCGGCATACCGGCGCATCTTCGATCGTCTCGGGCTGCGCTACCGGGCGGTCGAGGCCGACACGGGCGCGATCGGTGGCTCGCAGTCGATGGAGTTCCACGTGCTGGCCGCAAGCGGCGAGGACGCGATCGCGTTCTCCGATGGCGGCGGGTACGCGGCCAACGTCGAGCTCGCCGCAACGCGGCCATCCGAGGCACCGCGCCCGGCTGCCGGCGCCGAGTGCAGCATCGTCGACACGCCCGGCGTGCACACGATGGACGACCTGGTCCGCAGCCTCGATGTAGCGCTCGAGCGTTGTGTGAAAACGCTGCTGGTCGAGGGCAGAGCCGGCGGGCTCGTCGCGCTCGTGCTGCGTGGCGACCACCAGCTCAACGCGATCAAGGCCGAGCGTCTCGACGCGGTCGCCAGCCCGCTGACCATGGCGAGCGACGCGCGCATTCGCGATGTCGCGGGCACCGGGGCCGGGTCGCTGGGCCCGGTCGGTCTCGACGTTCCCGTGATCGCCGACTACGCGGCCGTGCCGCTCGCCGACTTCGTCTGCGGCGCCAACCGCGACGAGCAGCATCTCACGGGCGTGAACTGGGGCCGCGACCTGCCCGAGCCGGACAGCGCCGACCTGCGCGACGTCGTCGAGGGCGATCCCGCGCCCGATGGCAGCGGCACCCTGCACATCCAGCGCGGCATCGAGGTGGGGCACATCTTCCAGCTCGGCACCAAGTACTCCGAGTCCATGGACGCCCACGTGCTCGACGAGGACGGCCGGCCCGTCACGCTGTACATGGGCTGCTACGGGATCGGCGTGACGCGCCTGGTGGCAGCGGCCATCGAGCAGGGCCACGACGACCGCGGCATCATCTGGCCGAGTGCGATCGCCCCGTTCGAGGTCACGCTCGTGCCGATCAACCTGCAGAAATCGCACCGCGTGCGCGAGGCGGCGGAACGACTCTACGAGGAGTTGCGTGCGGCCGGCGTGGACGTGCTGCTGGACGACCGCGACGCGCGCCCCGGCTTCAAGTTCGCCGACATGGACCTCGTGGGGATCCCCCACCGGGTCGTGCTCAGCGACAAGGGACTCGACGCGGGCACGACGGAATACAAGCAACGCGCTGCCGCGCAGGCGGAGGACGTCGCGCTGGACGGGCTCGCCGCCTCGCTCGCCGAGCGCATCCGCGCGGAGAAGGCGGCATGAGCACCGAGTTGCTGTTCCGGGAAGAGCCCTACGCCACGACCTTCGAGGCCGAGGTGATCGCGGCCGACGCGGGAACGGTCGTCCTCGATCGCACCCTGTTCTACCCGCAGGGCGGCGGGCAGCCCGGTGACGCCGGGGCATTGCAGCTGGCCGACGGCACTTCGCTGCGCGTGACGGACGCCCGCAAGGACGACGGCGGCGCAGTGGTGCACATCCTGGCGGAGACCGACCCCGTTCCGGCGCCCGGCACACGCATCAGCGGCGAGATCGACTGGTCGACCCGCTACCCCCACATGCGGATGCACACCTGCATGCACCTGCTGTCCGTGGCCATACCCGCACCGGTCACCGGCGGCTCGGTGTCCGCGACCAAGGGACGCCTGGATTTCGACCTGCCCGATTCAACGCTGGATCGCGAGACGGTGACCGAGGCCCTCAACCGACTGATCGAGGCCGACCACCCGGTCACCAGCGAGTGGATCACCGAAGCGGAGCTCGCGGCGCAGCCCGAGCTGGTGAAGACCATGTCCGTGCAACCGCCCGGCGGCACGGGCCACATCCGGCTCGTGCGCATCGGCGACATCGACCTGCAGCCCTGCGGCGGCACGCACGTCGCCCGCACCGGCGAGATCGGCCGCGTGCGCGTCGCGAAGATCGAGAAGAAGAGCCGCCACAACCGCCGCGTGAACGTCGTCTTCGACGAGGACTGATGCGGTCGGCCGGGCTCCACCGCGGATTCGCCTGCGCCTGGGGCGCCACGCTCCTGCTGATCTTCACGATCGCGATCGTCGGGCGCACGCTGCAGCACTGGGTCGAGTCGATCGCCTCGCTGCAGGCGGCGGCATACCTCATTCTCGGAACCATCGGCCTCACGGTCGGCGGGTGGCTCGCGCGCCATGCCCGGCGCGTGCCGCCGGCCCGGGCCGCGGTGGCCACCGCCGTGGCCATCGGCATCGTCGCCTGGGGCCTGACCTTCGACCGCCCCGAAGAGACGATGCACCTGCTCCTGTTCGGGCTGCTCGGTGCCCTCGCCGTGCCGGCCTTCGGCCTGCCCGCAGCGATCCCCCTGGCGCTCGTGTGCGCGGGGGCCGACGAGCTGCTCCAGCTCTACCTGCCGGATCGTGTCGGGGACTGGCCCGACGTGGGGACCAACACCCTGGCCGCCCTCGCCGGCTGCGTACTCGGCTGGGCACAGCTGGGTGTGCGTGACCGCAACGGAGACAGACAATAGCCCGACGAGTTCCGGCGGGCGCCGGAAACCAGCCGGTGCCGGGCTATGGCCAGTAGCCAGTAGAGCGTAAGGGGAGCGGCTCCGTACGGACAATGCGGCCCCGCCCACGTGCACGCCGATCCGATCGTGCGCCGGCCGCGTGACGGCGGCCTGCCGGCTGGCTCCCTGCCGTCGCAAGCCGGCCCGCGGAGCCGTGCGCAACGGCCACGCCCGCCACCGGCCATTGGCTACTCGCTTACACCCGCACAAGCACGTGACGGAATCCCGCTTTTTCGACGATTTTGTTACCTCTTCGAGAAATCTGCGCTAATTTCCGTTCAACTGGCCGTCGTTGATGGGCCGGATTCAACCGAGGGCGCCCACTCGTGGAATCGCTGGATGAGTTGCTGTCCGCTCTCTGGGAGGCCCATGGCCGGACCAATCCCGAGGCGAACCGGGTGCGCCGGGTCCTGTTCCCGGAGGGCCATCCGGGGACAGCCCTCGACCACGTCGCCGTGCGCACGCTGGACCATCCGAAGCTCGGCATTGCCCGCAGCGCGCGCCTGTTCGAGCGCCACGGCTACCGTGCGGCGGGCGAACGCCGCAGCAAGGACGGGACAAGAACCGTCCGCCGCTACCTGCCCGCCCTGCCGGGCGCGCCCGCCGTGATCATCAGCGAGCTGCAGCTGGCGGTCCACTCGCGCGGCCTGCGCGACATCGTCGGCTCGCTGGTGCGCCAGTTCGATCCGGGGAAGCTGGACGACGCGGCGTTTGCGCTCGCGGCGAGGCCGTGGCACCCGGTGCTCCACGAGTCCTACGAGCGCCTGCAGCGCGAGTCGCCTTTTGCCGCGTGGGTGGCGGCGTTCGGCCCGGCACCGCAGCACGTCACCATCCGCGCCGACGCGCTGCCGGACTGCGGCGACCTCGAGACGATCGCCGCACGGCTCGCAGACTGCGGCCTCGCCCTTGCCTCCAGTCCCGACGGCGATGCCATCCGGTGCGGCGGTCGCACGGACGACTGCGTCGCCACTGCGCCGGCACCTGTCCCGCTTGCCTTCGCGGACGGTACGGCGACCGTACCGGGAGGACACTGCGAATTCGTATGGCGTCGAGCCGAAACGGCCACCGCCAGCCTCGCCGACGCCCTGGAGGCCTGCACCGATTGGCTCAGTCCGGACGAATGGGCCCAACCGGAGCCCGGCGTCTGAACCGTTCCGGCACGCATCGACGTCCCCGTCAGGCATTCCACCACAGCTCGGGTTGATACACGTCCTCCCGCGGCGTCAGGCTCGAGACGGTCACGCCGAGCAGGCGCACGGGCGTGCCTTCGCCGCAGGCACGTCGCAGGAGTTCCGGCAGCACCGGGCGCATGTCATCGATGGCCGCGAACGCCCCCCAGCGGCGGCTCGCGCTGCGGGTCACGAGAGAGAAGTCGGCGAAGCGAACCTTCACCGTCAGGGTACCCGCTGCCACCCCGAGATCCTGCAGGCGCACGGCGACCCCTTCGGCCAGGCGCTCGAGCACGGCATCCATGTCGGCGAGCTGCCACAGGTCGCGCGCGAAGGTGTTCTCCTGGCCGACGGATTTGCGGACCCGGTCCACCTCCACCGCGCGCTCATCCATACCGCGTGCGAGTCCGTAGTAACGCGCACCGACCCGGCCGAAGCGCTCCACCAGGTCGCTCCGCGACCAGCCCCGCAGGTCCGCACCGGTGCGGATGCCCAGCTCGTGCATGCGCGCCGCGGTCGCGGGTCCCACACCATGGATGCGGCGCACGTCGAGCCCGCTGACGAACGCGGCCCCCTCCTCGGGCGTGATGACGAACAGCCCGTCCGGCTTGTCCTGGTCCGACGCAATCTTCGCCAGGAACTTGTTGTACGACACGCCGGCGGACGCCGTCAGCCCGGTCTGCGCGCGGATACGCTTCTTGATCGCCCGCGCCATACGCGTCGCCGAACCCGCGCAGTGCGGGGCGTCGGTGACGTCCAGATACGCCTCGTCGAGCGAGAGCGGCTCGATCAACGGCGTGTAGTCGGCAAGGATGGCGCGGATCTCGCGCGAGACCGCGCGATATATGTCGAACCTCGGGCGCACGAACACGAGATCGGGACACCGGCGCAACGCGTGCGCCGAGGGCATCGCGGAGCGCACGCCGAAGCGGCGCGCCTCATAGCTCGCGGCCGCGACCACGCCACGGCCCTCCGGCGACCCGCCCACGGCAACCGGGCGGCCGCGCAACGCCGGATCGTCACGCTGCTCCACCGAGGCGTAGAACGCGTCCATGTCCACGTGGATGATCTTGCGCGGGACCTCATTCATGGCATGATCGGCGCCGCTGGCGTGATCCGGCGCGTAGGGTAGAATGCCGCCAAAATACCAATTCGCACGCAGTTCGACGACGGAGTCCCCCGACATGCGCAGTGCCAATCGACGCCGAGGACCGTTCGCGTTCATGGTGGCCGGTCTCCTGCTGGCTTCCGCGGCCGCCTGGGGCGCGCGCGCCTTCATCACCGTGGGCACGGGCGACGTCACGAGTGTCTATTATCACGGTGGCGGCGGCGTCTGCGCGCTGATGAACGCCGGGCGTTCGGATCACCAGATTCGCTGCACCGTCGCGAGCTCCGCGGGTTCGGTCGAGAACATCAACGCCCTGCGCCGCGGCGAGCGCGACTTCGGTTTCGCCCAGTCCGACATCGCGCAGCAGGCCTACAAGGGTGCCGGCGCATTCAGCGACCGGGGTCCGTTCGACGGCCTGCGTACCGTGTTTGCCCTGCACCCCGAATCCGTCACCGTCGTCGCGCGCAAGGGGGCCGGCATCGACGCGGTACAGGACCTGCGCGGCAAGCGCGTGAACATCGGGGCGCCCGGCTCGGGCCAGCGTGCGAGCATGCAGTCGCTGATGAACGCCCTGGGCTGGACCGAGAACGATTTCTCGGAGGCCACCGAAATCCCCGGCGCGGACCAGGTGCCGGCACTGTGCGACGGCGACATCGACGCGGTCGTATTCATCGCGGGGCATCCGAACAACCGCGTCGAGCAGGCCCTCGGCTGCGGCGGACACCTCGTCCCCGTCGCGGGCCCGGCCATCAACCGCCTGGTGCGCAGCGCCCCGTACTACACCAGCACGGTGATCCCGGGCGGCGTCTACCAGGGGGTGACGCAGGAGGTGCCGACGTACGGGGTCACCTCGCTGCTGCTGTCGTCGACCAACACCTCGCGCTCGACCGTCTACGAGGTGACCAAGGCCGTACTCGAGCACCCGGACCGGTTCCGCAAGTGGCACCCGGCCTTCTCGGATCTCGATCCTGCAGGCATGGCGCGTGGCACCAGCACGATCGAAGCGCCGGTCCATCCGGGCGCGATGATGTATTACAAGGACAACGACCTTCTGTGACCCTTTCTGGGCACGCCCGGTTGTTGCGAATTTGCAACAACCGGGCGAGAAAAATTCCTTCATTTTTCTCGCCGAACTTGTTGAATCGCGAACGGCTTTGGGCTAGTCTGCCGGCACCCTGTCAACTTCGGGGTGATGTAAGTCGACACAACAACACCATGTCGCAATTACCCAACATCGGAGACAGGTGGATTAAGTAGTGGTTTTCGCGCCACAGGGCGTGAGGCCCACAGAAGCTTCTGTCTAATCACCGAAGGGATGGTTTGAGATGAACATGAAGAAGTCCCTGATTGCCGTCGCCGTTGCCGGTGCGGTGGTCGCTCCGCTGAGCGCCGCCCAGGCCGCCGAGGCGTACGGCACACTCAACGTGAACGCCGAGAGCAACTCGTTCGACAAGGGCGGCGCCACCAACGCCGCCGGCACGCCTGGTACCGTCATCTTCGCCGCGGGCGACGACAAGAGCGGTGTCGTGATGAACGACATCCAGCAGTCCCGCTTCGGCTTCAAGGGCGACGAGGACCTGGGCAACGGCCTGACCGCCATGTATCGCCTGGAGTTGGGCTTCAGCACCAACAACGAGGGCGGCGGCCTCGACAAGCGCCTCGGCTGGGTCGGCCTGTCCGGCGACTTCGGCCAGGTCAAGGTCGGCGACATGTGGGGCGTCATCTACCAGTACTCCGGCTGGAACAGCTGGCGGACCTGCTGCGAAGGCGGTGCCCCGTACTACTACACGACGTCGCTGCTCAACGACGATGCCTACGGCCTCCGCGTCGACAACGCCATCGAGTACACCTATGGCGGCGGCGGCTACTCCTCCGACCCGTTCACCTTCTCGGTGCAGCTCCGGGCGGCGGACGAGCAGTCTAATGCCACGAACGACGGCACCCCCGGCGTGGCCAACGACGAGGAATCCATCGACACCGTGATCGTCGGCGCGCAGGGCACGGTCGGCGACTTCACCATCAACGGCTTCAGCTATTCCGAGGCCCAGACCACGGGTCCCGAGGTGAGCGCGTACGGCCTCGGTGGTCGCTGGAGCAGCGGTCCGATCCTGGTCGGCGTGAGCTACCAGCAGGTCGATCTCGACAACGCGGCCGGCAACAAGCCGTCCTCGCTGCAGGTCACGGCCGACTACGACCTCGGCGGCGGCCTCAACGTCGTCGGCAGTGTCGGCACCGGCGACGCCGACACCAACGGCGGCGTGGGTGACCTGACCTCGTACTTCGTCCGCCTGGACAAGGACCTGAGCAGCCGCACCGAGCTGTACGGCGAGTACGAGTCGGCCACGACCGACAAGACCGGCCCGAGCGGCGGCGATGGCGAAACCTCCGTCCTGACGGCGGGCATTCGCCACAGCTTCTAAGTTCGGCACGCCGAACGCGAAGCACGGGAAAGGGCGTCCCTCGGGACGCCCTTTCTTTTTGTGTGCACAATCTCCACGCGTACATCGTCCTTGCCCTTTGCCCGCCATCCGTCTCCGCCGGATCGGCCAGCCAGCGCTGCGACGCGAATCGAAACACCACAACGCCGTGTGGCTCACGGCGAACCGTCGGCGGCCTCCTTGGCAGAGCGCGATGCCGGTGCTACGTTGCACCCACCATGACGGATCCGATCGACACCACCATCCAGGCCACGGTCGAGCACAAGCTGCGTGAAGCGTTCACGCCCTCCTACCTCGAGGTGCTCAACGAAAGCCACCGGCACAACGTGCCACCCGGCTCGGAATCCCACTTCCGCGTCACGCTCGTGTCCACGGCGTTCGACGGCGAGAAGCTGCTCGCGCGGCACCGGCGCGTGAACGACACATTGCGGGAAGAACTCGCCGGGCCGGTGCACGCGCTGGCGCTGCACACGTACACGCCCGACGAATGGGCCGCCCGCGGCGGATCTCCGGAGTCCCCACCCTGCATGGGCGGCGGCAAGGGCTGACGGACCAACCGGCGACATCCTCCGGCATGTCGCCGCAAGGCGGCCCCTTGCGCATCAGGTGCCTGATCGCACGCCGCTTGCCCCCTGCCGCCTGTGCCTTCCCGGATGCCGGGGCCCGTGCCTTCGCCTCCGGCCTGGGTGACCGATCGGGCAAAAACCGGTCTGCGTGCTTCGTTCCGCCAGCGACGGGATTCCCCCTCCTCCCTGTTCGTCATCTCCGCCCTGCGCCGAACGGTTGCCTCCAATCGGCGTCGCTGGCTCAATAACGCCCTCGCTCGAACCGGACCCGCTGCATGGATCTCGTCGACATCGGCGCCAACCTGACCCACGAGTCGTTCCGCTCGGACCTCGAGGCCGTGCTGGAACGAGCCCATGAGGCGGGCGTGGAACGCCTGGTGATCACCGGCGCCGACGAGGCCGGCAGCCGCGCCGCGCTGGAGCTAGCCCGGCACCACCCGGACCGCATGCGGGCGACCGCAGGGGTTCACCCGCACGCCGCGGCCAGCACGGGCGCCGATATCGTTCGCGTGCTGCGCGGGCTGGTCGAGCATCCCCTCGTGGCCGCGGTCGGCGAGACCGGCCTCGACTTCAATCGCGACTTCTCTCCCCGCGACGTGCAGGAGCGCCTGTTCGAGCAGCAGCTCGAGCTGGCCGTCGAGAGCGGCATGCCGGTATTCGCCCACCAGCGGGATGCGCACGAACGCTTCCTGGACATCCTGCGGCCGTACAGAGATCGCCTCAGCGCGATCGTGGTGCACTGCTTCACGGGCACGGAACCCGAGCTGGAACACTATCTCGAACTCGATTGCCACATCGGCATCACGGGCTGGATCTGCGACGAGCGGCGCGGCCACCACCTGCGCGAATTCATCCACCGGATTCCGGACAACCGGCTGATGGTGGAGACGGACGCACCCTACCTGCTGCCGCGGGATATCAAGCCGAAGCCGCGCAGCCGGCGCAACGAGCCCTGCCACCTGCCGCACATCGTCGAGACCATCGCGCAGGCACGCGGGCAGGACACGGCCCATGTCGCCGCGGCGACCACGGCGGCTGCGCGGCGCTTCTTCGGCTTCTGAGGCGCCGCCGGTCCGCCGGGCGGCAGACGCCTGGCACCATCACGAACGTCGTGCGGTGACGCACCAGCCGAGGATGCTGCCGTCGGACTGCCGCAGCGGTTCCGTCGCGACGTCCGTGAAACCGACGGTCTCCAGCAGCCCACGGAGATGCCGGATGTCTTCGTCGGTGCGCGCAGCCGCATGCATGTCGCGCATGCGCTGATCCTGCGCGAGCACGCGCTCGCGCGCCTCATCGAGCCATTGCAGCAGCTGCGACGGCGCGGTCCGCGGCGTTGCCTCGAGGATCTCGCGCACGTAGCGCGCGGGGCCGACGAGCATGTCGGGGTGGGATGTCCGTTGCGCGGCCTGCTGGACCCGTTTCAGCGCCTCGTCGACCGCCTTGCGCTTTTTCACGACCTTCGGGGTACGCGCGCCCACGCCGCCTGCATCCGCCATGGCGCGCAGCAGGTTGCGCGTCTTGAGGTAGAGCTTGAGCTCGTTCATCACGAAATCGATCTGGGTCGCCTCTTCCTCGAAGTGCGCAAGGAAGATCGAGCCGCGGTGATGGGTGACGAGCGCCACGCCGCCACCCGGCCGCACGACCCGGCCCAGCTCCGCGATCGATCGGTCGAGATCGCTGTACTCGATGCCGAACTGGCTGCAGGCCAGGTCCGCCACGGCGTCGGCGAGCGGCAGTTGCTCCGCCGGTACCCGAGGGTGGAAATCGACAGCGCGCAGGCGCTCGCGGGTCGCTTCGTCCTCGATCTGGCTGAACGGGTCGATCGTGGCGAGATCGAACGCGGAGATCCGCAAGTGCCGCCCGGCACGCTCCGCGGCATCGAGTGCCAGCAGCGGGATTGCGCCGTTGCCGGTGGCGATGTCGATCACGCGGCTGTCATCGGGCAGGTGGGCGAACACATCCTGCCACAACGCCGCGATCGCGCCGCGGTAGTTGCCGGGATGGACCTGGCTGAAGGAGTGCAGGTTGCCGTACGCCCAGTAGCGGTCCCACTGCTCGATCCGGTGGGCGTGGTCGATCATCGTTCCGGGCTCGCACGGTTTCTGTGGAGATCGGGCGGGAATTGTACGTGCCGCATGCGCCCCCCGACCACTCGGCCGCCCCCTCGGTGTGGCACAACCCGGTCCCGGCCGGGCGCCCGTCATGCGGCGGCCCGAATCAGGCGTCCTCCACGGTCGCGACGGAGCGCGGTGCGTCGCGCCGCAGGGCGAGCAGCCCCGCAGCGACGATCAGCAGCGCCCCGGCGGCAAACGCGACATCCGGGATCTCGCCCCACAACAGCGCCCCGTACACCGCGGCGAACAACACCGAGCTGTAGGTGAACGGACCGATCTGCCCCGGCGATGCGGCCCCGTACCCGCGCGTGAGAAGCCACTGGCCGCTGCTGGCGCACAGGCCGACGATGAGCAGCAGGCCCCATTGGGCCGGGCCCGGCAACTGCCACTGCCACAGCGCAAAGGGCGCCGAGCAGAGGGTCGCGAGCACGGCGAACCACACGACGACCCGGGCGGCGGGCTCGCTCCGTGTCAGCCGGCGCACGCTCACCTTGGCGCCGGCCGCCAGCAGGCCCCCGGCCAGGCCCACCAGTGCCGCCGGTTCGACGCGGCCGCTCGGATTCAGCACCAGGATCACCCCCGCGAGCCCCACGGGCACGGCCAGCATCGCCCACCGCGAGGGGTGCTCGCCGAGCCACAGGGCGCCGATGACCGGCATGAACACGGGTGCGGTCATCTTGAGCAGCATGCCGTCCGCCAGCGGCAGGTTGCCCAGCGCGTAGAAGAAGCACGACATCGCACTCAGCCCCACGCCGGCGCGCAGCAGATACAGCGGCCACAACCCCGCCGACGGCAACAGGCTCGCGCGGTCGCGCCGCAGCACCAGCGGCACGAACAGCAGCAGGCCGAACAGGCTGCGGAAGAACACGATCATCGCCGTCGGCAGATCGGCGGACACGGTCTTGACCGCGGCCCCCATGGTGGCGAACAGGAGCTCCGAGGCGGTGATCAACAGCGCGCCGACCAGCACGTGCTGGCGATACCGGGTAGCGGGGCCGACCGCGCCGGCCGGCCGGGAATCGACGCTCACAACGGGGTGTCCCTGGGTCGGAGGATCGCGTGGCGGCGGGCGCCGTCACGGAGCCGCGCAACAGCGTAACCGCTCTGCGGGACACCGTACAGGCCGCCGTGACAGTGGCCGATCGCTCCGGCACAATCTCGCCTCCGGGTCCTGCCGGCGGCGCAAGGGTGTGTCCGGCGCCCGGGGTCCCGGCGGGGCCACGGCCGACACCAGCGAGCAGGCATGCCGGCGTGGCCGGCGGTGAGGCCGGCACGTACCGCCGCATGATGCGCCAGGGACATACGGAGACCAGCAGCCATGAGCGGCAAGAATGCCTTCTACGCCCAGTCCGGCGGCGTGACCGCGGTCATCAACGCCACCGCCTGCGGCGTCATCGAGACCGCGCGGCAGCACGGCGACCGCATCGGCACCGTGTTCGCCGGCCGCGACGGGATCCTCGGCGCACTGCACGAGGACCTGATCGACACCACGCAGATGTCGGATGCCTCGGTCGCCGCGCTGCGCCACACGCCCGCCGGCGCCTTCGGCTCGGCGCGCTACAAGCTCAGGGGGCTCGAGGACAACCGCGCCGAGTACGAGCGCCTGGTCGAGGTCTTCCGTGCCCACGACATCGGCTACTTCTTCTACAACGGTGGCGGCGACTCCCAGGACACGGCCTGGAAGGTCTCCCAGATCGGCACCGAGATGGGCTTCCCGATCACCGCGATCGGCATCCCGAAGACGGTCGACAACGACCTGCCGCTGACCGACACGTGCCCCGGCTTCGGCTCGGTGGCCAAATACGTTGCCGTCTCGGCGCGCGAGGCGGGCCTGGACGTCGCCTCGATGGCCACCACCTCCACCAAGGTGTTCATCCTGGAGGTCATGGGACGCCACGCGGGCTGGATCGCCGCGGCCGGCGGCCTGGCGGCCGAGCAAGAGGGCGACTCGCCGCACATGATCCTGTTCCCGGAGATCCCGTTCGACCGCGACCGCGTGCTCGCGCGTGTCGACGAGGTCGTCAAGCGCCACGGCTACTGCTCGATCGTGGTCTCCGAGGGCGCGCAGTACGCCGACGGCACCTTCCTGGCCGAGGCCGGGGGCAAGGACGCGTTCGGCCACGCCCAGCTCGGGGGCGTCGCTCCGACCCTCGCCGCCATGATCAAGGACGGCCTGGGCCACAAGTACCACTGGGCCGTCGCCGATTACCTGCAGCGCAGCGCGCGGCACATCGCCTCCGCCACCGATGTCGAGCAGGCCTACGCCGTCGGGCGGGCCGCGGTCGAGTTCGCGCTCGAGGGCAGAAGCGCGGTGATGCCGATCATTCGCCGCCTGTCGGACGAGCCCTACCAGTGGGACGTGGTCCACGCCGAGTTGTCCGAGGTGGCCAACGTCGAGACCGGCGTGCCGCGCGAGTACATCACCGAGGATGGCTTCGGCATCACCGAGGCCTGTCGGCGCTACCTGCAGCCGTTGATCGCGGGCGAGGACTATCCGCCCTACCGCAACGGCCTGCCGGACTACGCGCGTGTGCGCCTGGACAGTGTCGCGCGCAAGCTCGCCCCGTTCAGTCCCTAGTGGTCATGGCCGGGCCTGCCGCGGTCCGGACGAAGGACACGATCCGAGGAGTTCCACCATGCGCATCATCCTCCTGGGCCCGCCGGGGGCGGGCAAAGGCACACAGGCCGCCCACATCTGCGAGCGGTACGGCGTGCCGCAGATCTCGACGGGCGACATGCTCCGTGCCGCCGTGAGCGCGGGCACCGATCTCGGCCAACAGGCCAAGGCCGTGATGGACCGCGGCGACCTCGTGTCCGATGACATCATCATCGGCCTGGTCAAGGAACGCATCGCCGAGCCCGACTGCGAGAACGGCTTCCTGTTCGACGGCTTCCCGCGCACGATCGCCCAGGCCGACGCACTGCGCGAGGCCGAGGTGGACATCGACGCGGTGGTGGAGATCGCGGTCGACGACGAGCAGATCATCCGGCGGATGAGCGGCCGGCGGGTGCATCCGCAGTCCGGACGCGTGTATCACGTCGAGTTCAACCCGCCGGAGGTCGCCGGCGAGGACGACGAGACCGGCGAACCGCTGACCCAGCGCGAGGATGACCAGGAGGAGGTCGTACGCCAGCGCCTCGAGACCTACCACGAGCAGACCGAACCCCTGGTCGGCTACTATCGCCAGTGGAACGAGTCGGGCGACGAGCGCGCACCGCGCTACGTCCAGATCTCCGGCGAGGGCGAGGTCGAGGACGTCCGCGACCAGATCTTCCGGGAACTCGATCCGCTGGTCGGGTGACACGCGCGGCGGTCCCCGGCCCCCGTGGGTCCCGGCATGCCGGGGCCCACACCCCCTGCATTCGCCGCCCCGACGCGGCAGCGCCGTTCAGCGGGCTCCGCTCAGCTCGACCGGAGCGGCCACCGCGTAGCCCTGCGCGTAGTCGACGCCGAGCGCGGCGACGGCTGCGAGCGTTTCTTCCTGTTCCACGAACTCGGCGATCACCTGCATGCCGGCCGCATGCCCGACGCGCGTGACCGCATCCACGATGGTGTAGTTGACCGCGTCCTCGTGCATCGCGCGGACGAACGAACCATCGATCTTGAGGTAGTCCGCCGGCAGTGTCTTGAGGTAGTTGAACGAGCTCAGGCCACTGCCGAAGTCGTCCAGGGCCACGGCACAACCGAGACGGCGCACGTAGCGCATGAATCGCATCGCGGCGTACATGTTCGCGATCGCCGCGGTCTCCGTGATCTCGAAGCAGATGCTCGCCGGCGCCACGCCGGCCCGGTCGAGCTGATCGCGGACATACTCGCCCAGCCGCTCGTCGGACAATGACGTGCCGGACAGGTTGATGAACCAGCGGGCCGTGTCGCCGGCGCTGTGTCCGATGTGCTCGAAGGCATGGCGGATGACCCAGCGATCGATCAGCGGCATCAGCGAGAAGTGCTCCGCCGCGCTGATGAAACGACCGGGCGGGACCAGTTGCCCGTCCCCCTCGACCAGGCGCACCAGCAGCTCGCGGAACGGCTCTTCGGTCCCGCCGCCGAGCGATCGGATCGGCTGCTGATAGAGCACGAATTCGTCGCGATCGAGCGCGCGATTCAGGCGGGTGACCCACTGCATGTCGCCGTGGCGACGCACGAGATCGGCATCCTCCTCGGAGTAGAGTCGGAGCCGGTTGCGTCCCAGCTCCTTGGCCGTGTGACAGGCCAGATCCGCGCGCCGGAACACCTCGGCGATCGAGGTCTCCGAGCCCGCGATGGGAACGACGCCGATACTCACGCTCGGCTGGTAGTGATGGCCGTCCCACTCGAAGCGGTAGTCGTTGATCGCGCGGTGCATGCGCTCGGCAATGCGCCAGGCGCGATACATCGGGCACGCCGTGAGCAGGACACCGAACTCGTCCGGCCCGATCCGGGCCAGCACGTCGTTTTCGCGCAGGAAGCCGTCGAGCACGCCGGCCAGCCCGCGGATCAGCTCGTCGCCCCCGTCGTGGCCGCAGGTGTCGTTGATCAGGCGGAACTGGTCGAGGTCCAGGTAGAGGAAGGCGTGCTCTTCGTCCTGCCCGGTCATCACCGCACGCGACAGGCTGGCCTCGAGCTGGCGCCGGTTGGCGAGCCCTGTCAGCGGATCACGCGATGCCAGGCGCGCGAGTTCGGCCTCCGTTCGCCGGTGCGCGTTGCGGTTGGCCGCTTCGCGCAGCTCGCGCTCGATCGCCGGGCCGAGGCGCGACAGATTGTCCTTCAGGACGTAGTCGTGGATGCCCGCCTTCATCGCGTCGGCCGCGCGCGTATCGGCCACGTGCGCAGACACGAGGATGATGGGGATGTCCAGGCCGCGCTCGGCCACCGCCGCGACGATGTCGTCGGGGGAACAACGCGGCATGTTGTAGTCCGTTATGACGAGATCCCATTCCCGCTCGTCGAGCCGGCGCGCGAAGGCTTCGGGATCCTCCACCCGCACAGAGTCCGGGGCAAATCCGGCACGGCGCAGCTGGCGGACGAGCAGCAGGGTATCGTCCTCGGAATCCTCCGCGATCAGCACCCGTAGCGGACGCTTCGGTTCCTCCACACCCGTCTCGCGCGCGCTCATTGCGCCACCCCCACCGCGTGCGCGGCGACCGTGCCCAGCGTGAAGCGGAAGACCGCGCCGCCGCCGACCACGCCTTCGGCCGTCACCGCGCCGCCATGGCGGCGCACGATGCGGGCGACCGTGGCGAGCCCCACGCCGACACCATCGAACTCGTCGCGGGTATGCAGCCGCTGGAAGGGACTGAACAGGCGCTCGGCGTATCGCATGTCGAAGCCCACCCCGTTGTCGCGGATCTCGTAGTGCAGCACACCGTCGAGCACGACCGACCGCATCGAGATCCGGGCCTCGCGCTCGCGTACCGTGTACTTCCAGGCATTCTGCAGCAGGTTTTCCAGCGCGATGCGCAGCAGGCGTGCATCGCCCGTGACCACCAGGCCCGGCTCGATGTCGCAGCGGACCGAGCGCTGCGGCGCCTCGGCCCGCAGGTCGTCGAGGATCTCGTGCGCCAATGCGCTGAGGTCCACCTCCTCGCACTGCAGGTCGGCCTGAAACAGGCGCGACAGGTTCAGCATATCGTCGATCAGCTGTTCCATCTGTGCCGCCGCCCCCTGCAGGCGGCCGAGGTACTCGCTGGCCTCCGGCTCGAGCTCGCGGCCCCAGTCCTCGGCGAGGGCGTCGGCGAAGCCCCGCACGCGGCGCAACGGCGCGCGCAGGTCGTGCGATACCGCGTAGGCGAACGCCTCGAGCTCCTCGTTGGTCGCCTGCAGCTCGGCGGTGCGCGACTGCACGAGCTCCTCCAGGTGCTCCTGGTGCTCGCGCAGCTCGCGCACGACGCGCTTGCGCTCCGTCACGTCCATCAGGGTCGCCTGCGTGACCGTCTGCCCGCGCCAGTGGATGCGCCGGATCATGCAGTCCATCGTGACGGGCGTGCCGTCGCGGCACAGCATATCCGCCTCGTAGTGCGCCGGCACCACGCGTCCGGTCGCGCGTGCATCGCGGTAGCCGGCCAGCCGTTCCACTTCGTGATCGGCGAGCAATGGCTGCAACGTGCCTACCGCCAACAACTGCGGCACGTCGGCGAAGCCGAGCATCGCCGCCGCTGCGCGGTTCGCGAACAACAGCCGCCAGTTGTCATGGATGATGATGCCCTGGATCGACCCCTCCACGAGATCGCGGTAACGGCGCTCGCTCTCGGCGAGCTCGCGCTCGCGCTGCTTGATGTCGGTGATGTCGACGCGCAGGCTGGCCCACTCACCGCCGGGCGTCCGGCGCTCGAGCAGATACACCCAGCGCCCGTCGGCCAGTTGCTGCTCGAGACCCTGTCCGCCGAGGCGGTGGTGCGCCATCCGTTCGGCGATCCACTCGTCCTCGCGGCCCGCCGCCTCGACGTACTGACCCGCTTCCGCCGACACCTGCAGCAACTCGCGATAGGTCGTGCCGGCCTCGATCGACCGGCCGATGCGCGGGAACAGGCGCCGGTACGCGGCATTGGCCATGACCAGGCGATCCTCGGCATCGTACAGCGCGAAGCCCTGATCGAGCGCCTCGACGGCATCCTGCAGGCGCCGCTCGGCGAGACGGACCCGTTGGCGCACCGCATCCTGGGCCACGAAGGCCAATCCGCCCGCCACGGCCAGCGAACCGAACTCCATCGCCACCACGGCGGCGGCATTCACGCCTCCCGGCGGCAGAGCCCAGCCGATCACGCCCGTGTACGCGCCGAGCAGGACCAGCGCCGCACCGGCCACGGCATGACCCGAGCGCCTGTCTCCGGCGCGCCGCAGGCGCAGCAATCCGATCCCGGTCCACGCCAGTATCGCGCCGGCCAGTGTCTGCGTGGGTCCGGCGATCCAGACCGCGTCGATGTCATTGCTGACGGCGAGGAGCACCCCGAGTGCGGCCAGTCCGACGAGCAGCACCATGGCGGGCGCATGCGCCGACCGGCGGGTGAACAGCCGGCAGCCGCAATACAGCAATGCGCCGGCGAGCAGGCGCAACAGGCCGACACCGGCGATGCTGGCCCGCGGATCGATCGACGAGGGCAACGCGGCCAGGGCGAATGCGCCCGCGAGCGCGGCGAAGGCCGCGGCCCACAACGTGATGCCCGGGGCTCTGCCCGGCATGCCCCGCAGGTACAACAGGCCCGCGGCGACGAGCACCATCGTCGCCGTCGCACTGACCATCGCAGTCGTCGCGGCAGGTGAGATAGGCATGGGTTCGCACGGCTGTCGGTGCGGCCGGTACGGCCGCGCCGATCAGTGAGACAATCGGTTCCAGGCGTCCAGTGCGGCCACCTTGTAGGCCTCGGCCAGGGTGGGGTAGTTGAATACGGACTCGATGAAGTAGTTCAGCGTCCCGCCGAGGGTCATCACCGCCTGGCCGATGTGGACCAGCTCGGTCGCACCCTCGCCCTCGACGTGCACGCCCAGCAGGCGATGGTCCTCAAGACTGAACAGCATCTTGAGCATGCCCTGCTGCAGGCCGAGGATCTGGCCGCGCGCGGTCTCGCGGAAGCGCGCGATGCCGCTTTCGAACGGGATGCCGGCCTCCTTGAGCTCTTGCTCGGTCTTGCCGGCCATGCTGATCTCGGGCACCGCGTAGATGCCGAAGGGGAAGTTCTCGAGCGGCTGCACGGCCTCGTCGGTGAACGCGTGGCGCGCCGCCCGGCGGCCCTGCTCCATCGAGGTGGACGCCAGCGCGGGAAAGCCGATCACGTCGCCCACGGCATAGATGTCGGGCGTGGCCGTCTGGAAGTGCTCGTTGACCTCGATGCGGCCGCGCTTGTCCGATTCGAGGCCGGCACTGTCCAGCGCCAGCGAGTCGGTGTTGCCCTGGCGGCCGGCGCAGAACATCGCCATATCGGTGACGACGCGGCGCCCGCTGGTCAGGTGCACGACGACCTTGCCGTCGCCCGCCTCGCGCACCTGGTCGACCTGCTCGCCGAGGCGCATGATCATGCCGCGATCGCGCAGGTGATGCTGGAACTCCTGGACGATCTCGGCATCCGCGAACGACAGCAGCTCGTTGCGCGCCTCGACCACCGTCACCGCGATGTCGAGCGCCGAGAAGATCGTCGCGTACTCGATGCCGATCACCCCGCCGCCGATCACTGCCATCGAGCGCGGCAACCGCTCGATGTTGAGCACGTCGTCGCTGTCGAGGATCTTGCGATCGTCGAACGGTATGTTGGGCGGCCGGTGCGGGCGGGTGCCGACGGCGATGATGATCTTGTCGGCGGAGTAGTCGAGGCAGGCGCCTTCGTAGTCGGTCAGGCGCACCGTGTGGTCGTCGACAAAGCGCGCTTCGCCGGGCAGCACGTCGACGCCGTTGCGCATCAGTTGGTGCTGCATGACCTCGATCTCGTGGCGCAGCGTGATCTCGAGGCGCTGGCGCAGGTCGTCGGCCGTGATCTCCTTCTTGACGCGGTACGAGCGGCCGTAGAAGCCGCGCTCGCGCCAGCCGCTCAGGTTGAGCACGGTCTCGCGCAGCGTCTTGCTCGGGATCGTGCCGGTGTGCACCGCATTGCCGCCGACGAGCTGCTTGCGCTCGATGACCGCCGCCTTCTTGCCGAGCTTCGCCGCCTGCACGGCCGCGCGCTGCCCCGAGGGTCCGCTGCCGATCACGAGGAGGTCGTAATGGTGCTCCATGACCCGCTCCTGCTGCATTGTTGTTGTCCGCGAGGTCCCTGCGGCGCGTGGCGGCAGGCATCCGGGCCCGCGTAGAGGTGCCTCGATTGTTCACATTCGCACGCGGTAAGTCCAGCAAGGGCCTCGCCGTGCCGGACCGGAGCGTTACGGACCGACACGGCCGCGGCGGCCGGTCGATGGTTCGGCGCCGCGGGCCCGCACGGCCATGCAGTCCGGACCGCAACCGAAGGCGGCCAGACCGGCACGCCGCCGCACGCGTCTGGCGCTCGGCGACGGTACAGCCGGCGGCGCGTACGCGTGCGCCCCGGTGGCCAGACGATGGGTGCCCCTTATTGAAAATCGCGCGAACGCGTATCCAGCCGCCCCAGCCAGCCGCTCTCGTCGAACAGCCGCCGCGCGACGACGTGGATCACCTCGCCCTCGCGCTGGACCTTGCCGGCCACGCCCATCAGGCGGGCACCGTACAGGGCACTCCGGTGGCGCTCGCGCACACCGCGCCAGACGATCACGTTGATCGCACCGGTCTCGTCCTCGAGCGTGACGAAGGTGACACCGGTCGCGCTGGAAGGCTGCTGGCGGGTGATGACGAGCCCGCCGGTGAGCACGGTGTCGCCGTCCGCCAGGCCGCGCACGACCGAGGCGCTGCGCCAGCACCGGAAACGGGGCCGCAGCAGCGCGAGGGGGTGGCGCCGCAGCGTCAGCCCCGTGCTGGCGTAATCCGAACGGATCGACTCGCCCTCGCGCGGGGCGCGCAACACCGGCGCCTCCGCTTCCGCCGCCCGCTCGGGGAACAGCGGCAGGGTCGACTCCACGCCGTGCGCGCTCCAGCGCGCCGCGTGCCGATCGCCGGCGAGCCCCGCGAGCGCATCCGCATCGGCCAGCGCATCGAGATCGCGCCGGGCCAGCCGCGCGCGCCTGCCCAGGTCGTCCACGCCGGCGAAGCCCCCGGCCGGCCGCGCCACGGGAATGGCCGCGCACGCCGCCGCCGACAGCCCGCGCACCCGGTCGAGCCCGAGGCGCAGCGCCGCGCCACCCTGCCCGTCCGGCTCGAGGGAGGACCCGTGCTCGCTGAACCGCACGTCCACCGGGCGCACCTCGACGCCGTGATCGCGCGCATCGCGCACGAGCTGCGACGGCCCGTAGAACCCCATCGGCTGCGCGTTGAGCAGCGCGGCGGTGAACGCCGCCGGGTAACGGCACTTGAGCCAGGCGGACGCGTAGGCAAGCAGCGCGAAACTGGCCGCGTGCGACTCGGGGAAACCGTAGCCGGCGAAACCGCGGATTTGGGCGAACATGCGCCGGGCGAAGTCGGCCGTGTAGCCGTTCGCCGTCATGCCCTCGACGATGCGCCGCTCGAACGGCTCGAGATCGCCGCTCCTGCGCCAGGCGGCCATCGAGCGCCGCAGCCGGTCGGCCTCGCCGGGCGTGAAATCGGCCGCCACCATGGCCATCTCGATGACCTGCTCCTGGAACAGCGGCACGCCCAGCGTGCGCCCGAGCACGCGCTCCATCTCGGGGCCGCCGTACTCGATCTCCTCGAGCCCCTGCCGCCGGCGCAGGTAGGGATGCACCATCTCGCCCTGGATCGGCCCCGGGCGCACGATCGAGATCTCGATGACAAGATCGTAGAAGGTCTCCGGGCGCAGGCGCGGCAGCATCGACATCTGGGCACGCGACTCGATCTGGAACACGCCGACCGTGTCGGCGCGGCGGATCATGGCGTAGACATCCGGGTCGTCGGGCGGGATCGTCGCCAGCGTCAGCTCACGGCCGTGGAAATCGCGGATCAGCTCGAGGCCGTTGTTCAGCGCGGTCAGCATGCCGAGCGCGAGGCAGTCGATCTTCATCAGGCCGACCGCGTCGAGGTCGTCCTTGTCCCACTGGATGACCGTGCGCCCGTCCATCGCGGCGTTCTCGACCGGCACGAGCTCCGCCAGCGGGCGCCGGCCGATCACGAGCCCCCCGACGTGCTGCGACAGGTGCCGCGGGAAGCCGAGCAACTGCTCGGCGAGCGCGAGCACGCGCCGGACGATCGGCGCCTCTGGATCGAGGCCGCTGTCGCGCACACGCTCCGGGTCGACCGCGCGGCCGTCGCCGCGGCCGACCCCCGCCGCCGCCAGCTGATCGAGCTGCGACGGGGCCAGCCCCAGGGCCTTGCCCACGTCGCGCAGGGCGCTCTTCGTGCGGTACGTGATCACCGTCGCCGCGAGTGCGACGCGGTGGCCGCCGTAGCGGCGGTAGACGTACTGGATGACTTCCTCGCGCCGGTGATGCTCGAAATCGACATCGATATCCGGCGGCTCGTCGCGCTCGCGCGAGATGAAGCGCTCGAACAGCAGCGAGCTTTTTGCCGGGTCCACCGCCGTGATGCCCAGGCAGTAGCACACGACGGAATTCGCCGCCGACCCCCGCCCCTGGCAGAGGATTCCCTGCTCGCGCGCGTAGCGCACCATCTCGTAGACGGTCAGGAAATACGGCTCGTAGCCGAGCTCGGTGATCAGTGCGAGCTCGTGCTCGAGTTGGTCGCGCACCGAGGCCGGCGCGCCGTCCGGCCAGCGCCAGCCCATGCCGCGCTCGGCGAGCTCACGCAGCCAGGCGGCCGGTGTGAAGCCCGCGGGCACACCCTCGTCGGGATACTCGTAGGCGAGCTCGTCGAGCGAGAAGGTGCAGCGCTCGGCGATGGCGACCGTCTCGGCCAGCAGCGCGGCGGGATAGAGCCGGGCGAGCCGCTTGCGCGGGCGCAGGTGGCGTTCCCCGTTGGCGGCGAGCGCGTCGCCGGCCGCGGCCACCGTCGTGCCCAGCCGGATCGCGGTCAGCACATCCGCCAGGGCGCGCCGGCCGCGGACGTGCATGCGCACGTCGCCGGCGGCCACGCGCGGCAGGCCGGTCCGCTCGGCCAGCCGCTCGAGGCCCCGCAGGCGCTGGCGCTCGTCGGCGGCCAGGGACCGCTCCACGGCGATCCAGCAACGCCCGGCGAAGCGTTCCGCCAGCCAGTGGCCGTCCGCCTCGGCCCCATCGCGCCACGGGTCGGCCGACCAGAGCACGAGACAACCGGGCAGCCCGTCGGCGAGCAGCGATCGATCGGCACGGTACTGCCCCTTCGGAGCCGCCATGCGCGCCTCGGTAATCAGGTTGGCGATGCGGGCATAGCCGCCGCGGTCCATGGCGAGGAGCACGAGTCGCAACCCGCAGGCGAGCGTGAGCTCGCAGCCGACGACCAGGTGCACGCCGAGCTCCTTCGCCACGGCATGCGCGCGCACGACGCCGGCGAGCGAGCACTCGTCGGTGAGCGCCAGCGCGGAGTAGCCCAGCGCCGCCGCGCGCTCGACCAGCTCCTCCGGGTGCGACGCCCCGCGCAGGAAGCTGAAGTTCGAGACCGCGTGGAGCTCGGCATAGGCCGGTGCGGCCGGGGTCAGTGCATCCATCGGCTCGTTCGCGCCATCCGATAGGGAGTCCATGACGGGTCGTGCTCCGGTCATCCCGGAGCATGCCGGGGTCTGTCGCCGGCACGGCGACACGATCCCACCACGGCCATGCAGGCCGATCCGCGAGCGCAGAGATCCAGCCGGCGCGCCGCCGCAGGCGACCCTTCACACGGAGGAGGTTTCTCCCTCGCCGCTTGCCGGCTGTTGCCGGTGCCGTCCCGAAAGGCCGCAGCCCATCCGGGCCCCTACCACCGCCGCCCCGCCCCGGAAGGCCGACGGGGCGAAAACCGCTCTACCTGCTTCGTCCCCTGCCGCGGGTCCGTACAGCCACGGCGGCCGGTTGGCGATCACAGGGGCCAACCGACACGCCGCGGCTCCGCTCGACGGCACGCGTCAGCGACGCCGACGCCCGCACCTGCGCGCCAGGCAAGCCGCGGACTCACGCGAACAGCCCCTGCACGTACCACATGCGCGGCACCCGGCGCTCGCGGTAGATCCAGAGCGTCACGCCGTCCGGGTTACGCGCGACGAAGTAGTCGCGCTCGACGTCGTCGCCGTCCCACCAGCCGGTCTCGATCCGTTCGGGGCCGTCGATCAGCTCCAGCGTGCCGCGGCATTGCGGGCGCCCGCGCGCATCCATGGCCAGCGCGGCCGGCTCGGTCAGCAGCCACAGCGGGCGGGTCGCGGAGTACGGCGGCTCATGGACGGGCACCGCGCCCGGCACGCCCCAGTCCCAGGCCCGTTCCGGGCGATGATCGGCGTACAGCGTCAGGCCGTGCACCGCCTCGGTGCCCAGCCGGGCGCGCAGCCGCTCGAGCAGGCGTTCCGGGGGCTCGGCCCCGCCGTCGGTCCACAGGTCCGCGGCCGGCGGCAGGTAGGCCACGGGCCGGTGACTGCGCAGCCCGACGGCGACGATCGCTTCCGGCAGCTCCACACGCTCCAGCCGCTCGCGCGCCAGGGCGAGCAGGTGATCCGCTTCTCGCCCCGGGGTGGCGAGGCCAACATGGACACTTGTGCGCGGGCCGCGCGGCGGATGCAGGTCCACGGCGAAACGCTGGACCCCGGAGTCCCGGCCGCGCAGCCAGGTCTCCAGTTCGGCTGTCAGCCGCTCCAGCGCGAGCAATGGCAGATCCAGCTCCGCCGTCTCCGCGGGCAGCGCCAGCAATCCATGGAAGCGCCTCGGTGGCTCGAATCGCGGCAGCGTCTCCGCGCGTGCGCCGCGCAGGCGATCGAGGTGATCCACGAATCCGGGACCGAGCCGTTGCGCCAGCCCCGCGCGCGGCAGGGCGAAGCACTCACCCAGCGTCGCGAGCCCCCAGCCGGCGAGCCGGTCGGCCGTGGCGTCATCCGGTTCCAGGGCCCGCCAGGGCAGCGGCGCGAGATCCCGCTCGAGCGTTTCGCGCGATTCGATCCGGCCGCCGCCGGTACGCGCCAGCAGGCGTGCCGCCGCCGGCGTCGGCGCCACGCCCTGAAGGGCCGTGCACCCGAGATTCACCCGCATGCGCCCGACCGCATCGACGATGGCATCGAGCCCATCGAACAGCCGCAGGCTGCCACCGATCTCGAGCAGCACATCGGTCGGCGGCTCGACGGTCACGTGATCGGTGAAGGACAGACAGGCATCGGCGAGCCGGTGCAGTGCGCTGCGTTCGGCTTCCGCATCGCGTTCCAGCATGGCCAGTTCCGGCATCCGCACCCGGGCGGCGCTCAATGCCATGCCCGGCACGAGCCCCGCCTGCTGCGCCGACCCATTGCAGGCCACGAGCCGCTCGCGCGCGTCGTCGCGTTCCACGACCGCCGTCGCCTGCGCGGCAGAAACGCCGGCGAAGACCTCGAGCGCGAGCCCGGAGCAATGGAGGGCGAGCCAGAGCATGACGAATCACGCGCGGTGCAGGGCCGACAGGCGGCGGGAAACGGGCCACCGCCGTGCAACAGGCCGCCTGCGGCGACGCGCCGGCTGGCTCCCTGCGGTCGCGGATCTGCCCAAGGGGACGGGCATGCCCGCAGAGCCGAATGAAGACCGATGGGACACGGGCTGCATGACGCGCTTCACCCGGTCCCTGCCGGCAGCGCGGAATCCATGTGCTGCGACCGCCCCGGTGCGAACAACTCCATCGCCGGCAGGTGCAGCCGGTCACCCGGATGGCCGCCGCGCTGCTTGATCATCTCCAGCGTCAGGCCGCCGCGTTCCGGTGCCAGCGCCAGGCGCAGGGCGGCGTGCGAGACCGTGTCGCGGCCGGCGGCACCGCGGAACAGGAAACCGAGGCTACCGCCCTTCTCGGCGGCGAGCTGCAGCCGGCGCGAGGCCTTGGCATCGAGCTCGCCCGGCCAGCCGAGCACGGCGGCACAGGTGCCGGCCCCGAGGGCCTGCTCGAGGGCCCAGAGACGTTCCTCGCGGTCGCGCGGATGCACGACCAGCGTGTGCGCCAGATCGACGCCGCAGGCGTAGAGACCGGCGGCATGAGGCACGTGCGGCGGGTCGATCCAGGCGACCCAGCGTGCACCGCGCGACAGGCGCGAGAGCGTCGGCATCAGCAGGCGCAGCTCGCCGATGCCGCTGCGCTGCGGCAGCAGTTCGGTCAGCGCCGCGCGTGGCCAACCGCCACCCGGCAGGCGTTCGTCCAGCGCGGCGAAACCGCTGGATTCGCCCTGGCCGCCGCCGGGCGCGGTCCTGCCCTGCCAGATGTCCGGGCGCGCCAGCAGGCGCTGCAGGGCGGGGTCGAGATTCGAGGTGGTGCGATCCATATCGGAACTCCGTTGCACCGTCCGGCATCCGGGATGCCGGAGGGGCTGCTTGCGGACGCGTGCTTTCGCGCCTCCCTGGCGCGAGTCGCACTGCCTGTCGGGTTTCGGCCCGACCTGCTCGGTGGTTCCGGAAGACCGAGCGGTTGCGCAATGGGCTGTCGAGGCGCCTCGCGGTGGCACCTGCCGGTAGCCGCCGAGGGGCGCTTGTGCCGCCCGGCGGCGGGCTCCGGCTCAGCCCCCCGGCGTCGTGCGCACCACGCCCACCGCCAGGCCCTCGAGCACGAGCGCCTCGGTGCGCAGGTCGACGCGGATCGGCTCGTAGTCCGGGTTCTCCGCGATCAGCTCGACCCGGTGCCCCTGGCGGCGGAAGCGCTTGACGGTGACCTCGTCGTCCAGCCGGGCCACCACGATCTGGCCGTTGGTGGCCTCGCTCGTGCGGTGGACGGCGAGCAAATCGCCGTCGAGGATGCCGATGTCACGCATGCTCTCGCCGTTGACCCGCAGCAGGTAATCCGCATGCGGGTGGAACAGATCGGCATCCACGCGGTAATGCCCCTCGATGTTCTCCTCGGCGAGGATCGGCGCACCCGCCGCGACCCGGCCGACCAGCGGCAGGCCGGCTGAAGCGTCCTCGAGCAGGCGGATACCGCGCGAGGCGCCCGGGGTGAGCTCCAGCACGCCCTTGCGTGCCAGTGCGCGCAAGTGGCTCTCGGCGGCGTTGGCCGAGCGGAAGCCGAGCGTGCGGGCGATCTCGGCACGGGTCGGCGGGCAGCCGTGCGTTTCCAGGTGATCGCGGATCAGGGCCAGGATCTCGCTCTGGCGCGGTGTGAGCTCGCTCATCGGAAGGCTGTATTTCCGTACAGTGTGTACTGTGATTATATACAGCTCTGTGGATTCGGCAAGCGTGGTCGCCCACCGGTGCCGGTGGTACGATCGCGGACAAGGAAGCACCGGACGGGATCGCCGCGGACGCGGTCCTTCCCGCTCGGGCCGGGCCCGCTCCCGGCCGATCGGCGACAAGGCGCACCCGCATCCCGCCCGGGCCGGCGAACGAACGGCTCACCGGGAACGACACGCCGGGGGCGAACCAGCCCGGCGCGCGCGCCGCGGCCGGGGTCCTCCGCTCTTCGTTCCCGCGGCGGGCCGGCCGCTCGCATCGAACGCCGCGGAACGGCACCGTGAGTCTGTCGGAACCCGGCCATCGGGCCGGAAAGGGGGAGCCGGCGCAACGCCATCCGCACAAAAACATGAGCCACGCGGTAGCGCACCGTGGCCCGGATATGCGGACAATGGCCACGGTAATCACTTTCCGCGATTCCGCCCGACTCCTGCCGGGCCCGCTTGTCGCAGGCGCCCGGGAACGGGCCAGAGGAGACGCATCACCATGGCAAACGAGTCGAAAGAATCGGCCACGCTCACCCGCACGGACGGCAGCAGCGTAGAGCTGCCCGTATACCACGGCACCTACGGCACTCCGACCATCGACGTGCGCGGCGTGCCCAAAGGCGTCGGCGCGTTCACGTACGACCCGGGCTACGCCACCACCGCCAGCTGCAGCAGTTCGATCACCTATATCGACGGCGAGAACGGCGTGCTCATGTACCGGGGCTACCCGATCGAGCAGCTGGCCGAGAACTCGACGTACCTCGAGGTCTGCTACCTGCTGATGTACGGCGAGCTTCCCACCGAGTCGCAGATGCAGTGGTTCGACCAGCGCATCAAGCACCACAGCATGGTCCACGAGGCGCTGCGGCGCTTCTACGAGGGCTTCCGCCACGATGCGCACCCGATGGCGATCATGGAGACCACGACCGCGGCGCTGTCGGCGTTCTACCACGACAAGATCGACATCAGCGATCCCGAGCACCGCGAGATCTGCGCGCATCGGCTGATCGCCAAGATGCCGTCGATGGCGAGCTACGCGTACAAGTACTCGCAGGGCCAGCCGTTCCTGTACCCGCTGAACCACCTCGGGTTCATCGAGAACTTCCTGCGCATGATGTTCGCCGTGCCGGCCGAGCCCTACGAGGCCAACCCGACGTTCGTGCGCGCGCTCGAGCTGATCATGATCCTGCACGCCGACCACGAGCAGAACGCATCGACGTCGACCGTGCGCCTGGTGTCGAGCTCCGGCGCCAACCCGTTCGCGAGCGTCGCCGCCGGCATCGCCTCGCTGTGGGGCCCGGCGCACGGCGGCGCCAACGAGGCCGTGATCAACATGCTCGAGGCGATCACGGAGTCGGACGCGACGGTCGACGACTTCATCAAGCGTGCGAAGGACAAGAACGATTCGTTCAAGCTGATGGGCTTTGGCCATCGCGTGTACAAGAACTACGACCCGCGCGCGAAGATCATCCGCCAGGCCTGCTACGACCTGCTCAACGAGCTCGGCGAGGACAACGAGAACCAGCCGCTGTTCGAGACGGCCATGGAGCTCGAGCGCATCGCGCTCGAGGACGAGTACTTCGTCGAGCGCAAGCTCTACCCGAACGTCGACTTCTACTCGGGCATCATCCTGCGCGCGATGGGCATCCCGCTGAACATGTTCACCGTCGTCTTCGCCATGGCCCGCACGGTGGGCTGGATCGCGCACTGGAACGAGATGATGGAGGATCCCGAGCTGCGCATCGGTCGCCCGCGCCAGCTCTATACTGGCCCGGAGAAGCGCGACTACGTCGACATCGGCAAGCGCTAGTCGCGCCGCGTTTCAGAGGGTGGCAATGCAGCGGGCCGGGGGTTTCCCCCGGCCCGTTTTTCGTCAAGGCGGATCAACCGAGTGATCGCCAGCGGTGTCGTCGCGATGCGCTGCGACGGCTCGCAGTCTCGCCAGCGCCGCGAACGCCCTGTCGAGCGCCCGGCTGGTACGCTCGTGCTGCGCACGCAGACGATCGATGTCCTCGCGCAGCCCTCTTGCCTCCTCTTCCAGAATCGCCTCCGGGTCTTCTGTCATCGCGGCATTACTCGAGAGCGCTCCGATGGAGCTACGGTGGGATGCCGTGCTCGATCTGCCCGAGAACACGCTCGACGAGTTCCGCTCCGCCGGGCGTCTCGAGCACCTCCGCGGGCGTGCGGCCGACGGGCATTCGCGGATTCGAGCGCTCGAGCCAGCGATCGGCCCGATCCGCGTTGCCGAACACCCGCACGGCGTGCGCGCGGACGTCAATTCGTTGGGACTCGGCATCGTCGCTCATAGTCGGAGCCTAGCACCACGCTAGCCGATGTCGAGCACGTAGTCGGGATCCCACGCCGACGCCTCGGTGCAGGCCTCCCGGGGGTCCACCTCACTGTTCGGCCCAGTAGTGCACCTCCCGGAACCCCGGGGCGATCCGCCTCCGGATCGGACTGATGCGGCGCACAGAGCTCCCGGGTCAAGCGCCACATGGCGCGTTCGGGGTCGTAATCCTCCTCCGTCTCCATGGCGATCTCGGCGACCCGGAGATGGCGCCGGAGTTGCGCCAGTAGCGTCTCCACGCTGTCGCCGCCCTCGTGGGTTGCGAGCCGGCGCTCGAGCGCCGGCCGGCCGATCACCACGGATAGCAGTGCGCGCGAAGCGGTCCGGACGTGCTCGAGTGCGCAATGGCGATCGCCGCTGAGGGTGAGCGCGGCATGTGCAACATCGGCCTCCTCGTACACGCGCCGCAGACCCGGAGCTAGCGCCCAATCGTGAAGACACTTGCGGCAAAGCCAGAGGGTATGGCAGGCGACCGTGGATTCCCGATCCGCTGTCATATTGCGCAGTGTAGCAGGGCGCAAATGGACGAATTCCTGAACATACGGGTCAAGGTCTATGCGATTTCGTGGCATTGGATCCACGGTGCAGTGCGTCGGCGAACCATCTCATGACTCGGGGGGCGACGCCGGCCGGTTGGCAATGGCTCAGCGCGGCCTCGCCGAGGCACGGACATAATCCACCCCCCGTCAATGCCGGACCCAGCGTGCCAGTGCAATCGGGAAAGCATACGGGCGCCCGGAGCCCGGGTACGGAACTCGGATACGGGAATCGGGTTGTTCGTGTGCTGGACGTGTGGCCCGTTGTCGCGCACGGTGTTCCTAGTCGAAGCCGGGCGTTGCGAACTCGGGAACAGGCTCCGGCGCGCGCATTTCGGGCTCGCACTGCCGAATCAACGCCCCATCGGGATCCCCTGGTACACGAAACACGAGCTCCTCGTCGCGATACCCGACGGACCGGAATGCGCGGTACCAGCGAGCAGCCAGATCCACGTTGTCCGCACGAATCCCCACTTGCGACCACCCGTGCTCCTTGGCCAGTTGGGCGGAGGCACGCGCTAGCGATCGGCGCGGCGACCGGATCGCCAAGTG
>Ga0102944_1000464_pt1 | contig 31430 bp, 25 predicted proteins | sample SalPonD_shore_MG_FD_78172 | JGI IMG/M metagenome (GOLD analysis project Ga0102944, IMG submission 78172) | Salt pond soil microbial communities from South San Francisco under conditions of wetland restoration - Salt Pond MetaG... | ecosystem: Environmental > Aquatic > Marine > Intertidal zone >... | reverse complement strand
TCCGCGACGCGCTCGCGCTCACCGAGACGCAGACCGGGCTCGTCCTCACGGTGTTCTCGCTCCCGACCATCGTGCTCTCGCCCGTCGCCGGGATGCTCACCGACCGGGTCGGCCGCCGTCGCGTCCTGCTGCCGGCGCTGGTGGTCTACGGGGTGGCCGGGAGCGCCGTCGCCCTGACGACCGACTTCCGGACCATCCTGGCGCTCCGGATGCTCCAGGGCGTCGCCTCGAGCGGGCTGCTCACGCTCTCGCTCACGCTCATCACCGACCACTACCAGGGGCCGCGCCGGGACGCGGTCATGGGGGTGAACGTCGCGGCGTCGGTGCTCGGCGTCGCGGTCTACCCGCTCGTCGGCGGCGCCCTCGCGACCGTCGCCTGGAACCTCCCCTTCGTCACCTACGCGCTCGGGCTGCCGCTCGCCGCCTACGGCTGGTTCGTGCTCGACGAGCCGACGGTGGAGCGCGAGACCGTCTGGGTGCGGTACATCAGCGAGGTCGGGCGCCGCGTCCTGACCCGTCGGGGCCTCTTCCTGCTGGGCACCGTGCTGCTCCTCTTCGTGCTGTTCGTCGGCACGGTGAACACCGCCATCCCGTTCCTGCTGAGCGACGAGTACGCGCTGTCGCCGTTCTGGATCGGCGTCATCCTCAGCACGCCGCTCTGGGCGAGCGGGGCCGTCTCGCTCTCCATCGGCCGGCTCGCCCGCTGGCTGTCGACCGACCGCCGCATCGGCCTCGGGTTCGTGGGCTACGGCATCGGCCTGGCGGGGGTCTGGCTCGCGCCCTCGGCGTCCCTGGTCGCCACGAGCCTCGTGGCGCTGGGTCTCGGCCACGGGCTGGTCGTCCCCTCCGCGGACACGGCCATCAGCCACCTGACGGACGAGCGGACGCGCGGGGGCATCATGAGCCTCCGGCTCAGCATGAAGAAGGTCGGGCAGACCGTCGGCCCGGTGCTGTTCACCACCCTGGGCGTGAGCCTCGGCTACCCCCGCCTCCTGCTCCTGACGGGGGTCGCCGCGGCCGCCGTCGGGCTGCTGACCATCGGCGCGACGACGGGGTGGGGGACGCCGACGGCCGCCCGGGACGAGACGCGCTGACCGCCCGCGGTCAGTCGGCGACGACGTCCAGCACCGTCCGGGCCACGCGCAGGAGGAACGCCTCGGTCCCGTGGGGCGTGACCAGCTGCAGGCCGACCGGGAGGTCGTCGAGCTCGCCGGCCGGGAGGCTGAGGGCCGGGTGCCCGGTGAGGTTGAACGGGTGGGTGTTCCGGTTGATGGGGGGCGAGGTGTCCCGGGAGAACGCCCCGAACCGGTAGGCCGTCGTCGGCGTCGTCGGCGTGGCGAGGACGTCGACCGACTCGAACGCCGCGTCGACCTGGCGGGCGAGCCAGGGCTGGACGTTCCGCGCGCGGCCGTAGGTCCGGCCCCCGTCGGTGGTGACGAGGGCGGCGCCGACCAGCAGGTACCGCTTGAGCGGCGCCGACAACCGCTTGAGGGCCGCCGGCCCGGCCTCGGCCAGGCAGCGCTCGACCGCCCACGAGGTCGCCTCGGCCCGGCGGTAGGGCCGCGCCGCGTCCCGGAGGTAGCAGTAGAGCTCGCTCATGGCGATGGCCCGCCAGGCGGCGGAGGTCGCCGCCGTCCCGGGGAAGGGAACCGTTCGGACGCTCGCCCCGGCGGCCCCGAGCTCGTCGACGACCGCCCGCACGTGGTCGGCCACGGCGGGGTCGACCGGGTCGTCGAAGAGGGCGTCCGGCAGACCGACGGTCAGCGACCCCGGCTCGACGGGGGCCGGCCCGTCCCCGCCCGGTGATTCGGCTCCGTCCGCCGACCCAGCCCCGGCCGCCGGCTCCCCGGCGAGGACGGCGTAGCCGGCCGCCACCCGGTCGAGGTCGGTCCCGAGCAGGCCCACCGTGTCGAGGCTCCCGCTGAGCTCGACGACCCCGTCAGCCGGGACGATCCCGAGGGTGGGCTTGAGCCCGATGACGCCCGTGTAGCTCGCCGGGATGCGCACGCTGCCGCCGGTGTCCGTGCCCAGGGCGAGGTCGGCGGCGCCGCTCGCGACGGCCGCCGCGCTGCCGCTCGACGACCCGCCCGGAGTGTAGGCCGGGTCGACCGGGTTCGTCGTCGGCCCGAAGGCGCTCGTCTCGCCGGTCGGGCCGAACGCGAACTCGTCCATGTTGGTCTTCCCGACCAGCCTCGCGCCCGCGTCGAGCAGCCGGTCCACGACCGGGGCGTTCCGCGCCGGCACGCAGTCCTCGAGCACGGCGGAGCCGGCCGTCTGCGGGACGCCGGCGAGGGCGATGTTGTCCTTGAGGGCGACGGTCACGCCGGCCAGCGGCCCGTCGGAACGGGTGGGGGCGACCTCGCACCGGGTGATGAAGGCGTTGTGGGGGTCCTCGGCCTCGACGGGCTCGGCCGCGGGGACGTCTCGCCCGTCCTCGAGGGCCTCGTCGAGCGGTGCCAGGGAGTCGAGGATGGTCGAGACGGGGCCGAGCGACGCGTCGGCCTCGGCCGCCGTGAGCGGCAGGCCGAGCGCCGCGGCCAGGTCGCGCAGGTCGTCCGCGGAGCGGGCCGGGTGGGCGGGCATACCGGTCCGTTCCCGAACGACCGACATAAAGGCTGGCAGGGCCGCCGCCGGCCCTACCCGGCCGACTCGCCGTCCCCGCTGATGGCGGCCGTGAGCTCCTCGACGGCCGCCTCGTCGAGCTGGTCGAGGTCCTCCGGCTCCTTGAGGATGGTGCTGAGCGTCCGGCTGACGACGTCGGCGTCGAGCGACGCGACGTGGAGCTCCGCGAGCGCCCCGGCCCAGTCGAGCGTCTCGGAGATGCCCGGCGTCCGGAGCAGGTTCTCCTGGTAGCGGATGGACTGCATGAACGACACGAGCTGCTCGGCCACCGTCGCGTCGAGCTCGGGGACCGCCGACCGGACGATCTCGAGCTCGCGCTCGGCGGTCGGCTGGTCGAGGTAGCAGTAGAGGCAACGCCGCTTGAGCGCGTCGCCGATCTTCCGCGTCCGGTTGGAGGTGATGACGACGAGCGGCGGCTCCTCGGCCCGGATGGTGCCGAGCTCGGGCACCGTCACCTGGTACTCGTCGAGCACCTCCAGCAGGAACGCCTCGAAGTCCTCGCCGGCGCGGTCGAGCTCGTCGATGAGGAGGACCGCGTTCGACCCGCGGCGCAGCGCCCGGAGGATGGGCCGCTCGAGGAGGTAGCCCTCGGTGAAGATGGAGTCCTCGAGCCGGTCCGGGTCGGTCTCGTCGCCCAGCTCCCCCTCGACCCGGATGCGCAGGAACTGGCGCATGTAGTCCCACTCGTAGATGGTGTGCTCCACCTCGAGCCCGCGGTAGCACTGGAGCCGGATGAGCTCGGCCCCGGTGGCCGCGGCGACGGCCTTCGCGAGTGAGGTCTTGCCCGAGCCGGGCTGCCCCTCGACGAGGAGGGGTTTCTGCATCCGGCTGGCGAGCGACAGCGCCGTCGAGATGCGGTCGTTCGAGATGTACCCCGCGGACGCCAGGAGCTCGGTGACGTCCGCCGTGGATTCCGCGGGGAGCTTCATCGACTGGCCACAGCACGCTGGGGACCTTAAATGGACCCACGTCGCCGTCGCCGCGGGGGGTCGCGCTACGCCGTCGGCGGCCCGCCCGCCTCCGTCCGGTACATGTAGATGACGACGAAGACGAAGATGAGCGCGACGAAGAGGACCGAGCCCGCCGCGATGTCGGGGAGGGCCGTCGACGACTGGCTGTACATCTGGAGCAGGATGCTGGTGTAGACGTTGTTCCCCGCCGAGATGAGGAGGACGATGGCGCCCAGTTCGCGCATCGAGTCGATGAACGTGTAGAGGAAGGTGTTGCCCACCCCCCCGCTGAGGAGCGGGACGGTGATGCGCCGGAACGACCCGAACCAGCCCCGACCGCTCACCCGCGAGGCCTCCTCGAGCTCGTCGGAGAGCTGGATGAGGTTCGACGAGACGATGCGGACGCCGTGGGGAAGCCGGACGAAGACGAGGGCGAGCACGATGGGCACGAGCGTCCCGTAGGTGGCGTTCAGGCCCGGGATGAGGAGCACCATCCAGAAGATGGCCAGGCTGTAGACGATGGGCGGGAAGCCGAGCGGGATGGTGGCGACGTAGTCGCCGATGGCCGAGAACCGGATGTCGGACTTGAGGCTCGTGTAGGCGATGAAGACCGAGAAGAACGCGACCAGGAGCGCGGCGGCGGCCGACACGACGAGCGTGTTGATGAGGACGCCCCGGATGGCCGATATCGACAGGAAGTAGGCGTAGTTGTCGAGGGTGAAGCCGCGGAAGACGTTCGAGATGCCGGGGGCGAACGACGTCGCGAGGATGCCGAGGAAGGGGAGCAGGAACGACAGGCTCCAGATGAAGACGAGGAACGCGGTCCCGACGGGACGCCACCGGCCGAGGTCGTGGACCCGGCTCCGGCTCGCCTTCCCGGTGACGGTCACGAAGCGCTGGGTGTTCCGGGTCGCCCGCCAGTAGAAGGTGATGGCGACGAGCGCGATGACGAGGTAGATGAGGCTGTAGATGGTCGCCGTCCCGTACTTCGGCACCGGCGTCCCGCGGAGGACGTAGAAGATCTGCGTCGCCAGCGTCTGCGTCTTCCCCGTCGCGTTGAAGAGGAACGGGTAGTCGAAGTTCCCGATGCCGATGATCATGACGAGGATGAACGAGGAGATCATCCCGGGGGTCAGCAGGGGTAGGGTCACCCGAAGGAAGGTCTGGAAGAGGCCGCGGCCGGCGACCCGGGAGCTCTCCTCGAGGCTGAAGTCGATGGCCCGGACGGCCGGCTCCATCACGAGGAAGCTCAGCGGGAGGCCGCCGACGCCGATGGCGAAGATGACGCCCCAGATGGTGTAGATGTTGATGATGGGCCCGATGCCGAACGCCGCGGCCGCGCGGTTGATGAGGCCGAAGCTGGGGGAGAAGAGGGCGATCCAGCCGAAGCCCTTCACGATGAACGGCATCGAGAGCGGGAGGATGACCCCGAGCCGGAGGGCTCGGCGCCAGGGGACGTTGGTCCGCACGAGGAACCAGGCGTAGAGGCTCCCCACCGCCGTCGCGAGCAGGCCGGCCCCGATGCCGACCTCGAGCGTGTTGATGAGGAGCTTGAGGGTCTGGGGCTGGAGGAGGACGTCGGCGATCTTTGACGGCGTGATCGCCGGCTCGTTCGCGATGCTGAAGAAGAAGCTGCCTATCACGAGGGTCGCCGCCATGACCAGGAAGACGACCAGGAACACCAGGGTGATCGCGAGCGGGAGCTTCTCGATGTCGACCCCGCGGAGGAAGGCGTTCGGCTCGGAACGACGGTCAGTCGCGATAGGCGGTCACCGGCGGAGGCATGCGCCCGGTGCTATTTAGGTCTTCTGTGCTCGCCGGGCGGCGGTCGATCGACGGCCGGCCCCGCGGGCCTGAACCCGGCGGGCGTCGACCGTCCCCTGGACGGCGCCCGCGACAGCAGCTACAAATGCCCCGCTCGACAACGGGGGGCATGGACGAGGTCGGCGGGGAACGCGGGTACTCGACCACGCTCGTGGCGTTCGCGCGGGCGCTCCGAGCCAACGGGGTCCCGGTCTCGCCGGCGTCGGTCAACGAGGCCGCCCGCGCGCTCACGCTCATCGACCCGCTCGACCGGGAGGGGTTCCGCTTCGCGCTGCAGTCGACGCTGCTCACCGACGTGGACCAGGTGGCGACGTTCGACCGGCTCTTCGAGCGGTACTGGGCCGACCCCTGGACCGAGCCGGAGGCCGTCGACGAGTCGGCTCCCCCGGTCGACCTCGACCTGGACGCCCGGCCGTCCGAGTCGCCGGCGGGGCCGCTCGAGCGGCTGGAGCGCGAGGACGTCGAGGCCCCAGGGGTCGAGGGCGGCCTCCCGGGGCCGTCGGCGTCCGACGGCGACCGGTCGGACGCCCCGACCCCGGGCGGGTCGACGCCGGAGGCGACCGCGACGACCGCGCGGCAGGTGGCCTTCGAGCTCGGGCAGAGCCAACGGTCGGAGCCGGTCCGGGCGCCGGCGACGGCGGCGCCCGACGCCGAGCGGCTCCGGATGCTGGTCCGGGAGCTCGGCCGCCAGCTCGGGTCGCTCCGCGGGTTCGAGACCGTGCCGCGGCCCGCCGGCGAGCTCGATCTGCGGCGGTCGCTCGGGCTGCGGTCGCGGGCCCCCACGGCGTTCCCCCGGGTGGCCAAGCGGGAGACGCTGACCCGCGTCGTGTTCCTCGTCGACGTGAGCCGGTCGATGCTCCGGAACATGGACCAGGCGTTCCTCTTTCGCTTCCTGTTCGAGTGCGTGTCCGGGCTGGCCGACGTCCGGGTGTTCTTCTTCGACACGAGCGTTCGGGAGGTCACGGCGTCGTTCGTCGCCGCGAACGTCGAGGGGATGCGCGCGGCCCTCGCCGAGGCCGGCGCCGAGTGGGGGGCCGGGACGACCATCGGCGCCTGCCTGGGGGCCATCCTGGCCGAGGACCCGTTCGTCGTGGACTACGACACCCACGCGGTGGTCGTCAGCGACGGCTGGGACGCGGGCGACCTCGACCTCCTCCAGCACCAGATGGTCGCGCTGTCCCGCCGCAGCCGCTCGGTCGTCTGGCTGAACCCCTCGGCGACCTCGGCCGCCTACGCCCCCGAGGTCGGGGGGATGCGGACGGCCCTCCCCTACGTCGACCGGTTCGCGGGCTTCGCCTCGCTCGACGACCTGGCGACGCTGGTGGACGACCTGCGGTCGACCGACGCCCGCAACCGCTGAGCGGCGCTCGTGGGGTGTGGGGCGCGACCCGGTCCCGGAGGGGTGTCGCGGCTACGTCTCGGCGTCCGCTTCCGGCTCCTCGAAGACGGCCTGGATGTTGTCGGCCATCTGCTTGATGCGGTTGGTGACGACGTGCTTGAGCATCCGGAAGCCGATGGAGGCGAGCTTCCCGCTGACGTCGATCTCCATCGTGTAGTGGATGTCGGTGCCCTCGCCGTCGGCCGACTCCGAGAGCTCGAAGCGCCCGTTACCCCGCGCCTCGGTGTTGGTGCCCGGCGCGTTCCCGCTGATCTCGATCTCGACGAGGTCCGGCTCGTGGAGGTTCGTGATCTCGATCTCGTTCTCGAGGTTGAGCTTGATCTTCGAGATCTTCTCGGCCACCGTGAACTTGTACGTGTGCTCGTCGACCTGCTCGACTGTCTCGCAGTTCGGCATCGTTCGCCCCAGCATCTCGGGGCGCTGCATCTCCTGGAAGACGGTCGCCCGCGGGGCCGAGACGGTGATCTCGCCGTCGAAATCCATGGGAAAAGCTGCGCGTGTGCCGACTATTAAGTGTTGTTACCCGGCCGGCCGACAGGGCATTCGGCGGGCGCGCCGCGTCGTCAGTCCGCCGCAGGCGGCGCGAGCGCCTCGGGCCCCTCGAGGTACTCGTCGAGGTCGATGGACGACCAGATGTCGACGGGCGGCTCGCACTGGCACGGGTACTCAACGTCGAGCGGCTTCGTGGCGTCGATGAACACCTTCGTGTCCACCCCGCCCTCGGTGTCGGGCCAGCCGCGGCCCGTCGTCGCGGTGGGGATGAGGTTCTCCACGTAGGCGTCCTTGACGAAGCTGATGTCGCGGTCGGGCCGGGTCTTCATCGACATGGCCCAGAACACCTCGCCGAGGTTGCGGATGTCCTGCTCCTCGTCGAGCACGACGATGATCTTCGGGAAGTACTTCGCCGAGGCCGCCGCGATGGCCGCCTGCTTGCCGAGTCCCTCGTACTCCTTGCGGACCTGGACGAACGCCACCGTCCGGCTCGCCTCGGCCGGCATGTAGACGTCCGTGACCTGGGAGACGGCGTCCTTGGCCTTCCGGTAGATGTCCGCCTCCATCGGGAGCTTGCCGATGTTGATGTGCTCGACGCCCGGGTTGTAGACGTCGAGGTAGATGGGGTCCTTCCGGTGGGTGATCGCGGTGACCTCGGTGACCGGCGAGACGCGCTCCTCGCCGAGCAGGTACGTGAACTCGCAGAACGGCCCCTCCTCCTCGCGGACGCCCGGCAGGACCGTGCCCTCGACGACCAGCTCGGCGTTGGCGGGGACCTTGAGGTCCACCGTCTCGCAGTCGACGAGCTCGAGCGGCTCGCCGAGGACGCCGCCGATGGCCCGGTACTCGTCCTCGACCGTCTGGACCTGGCAACCCATCACCACAGCGGGGTGGTGGCCGACGACCGCGGCGAACTCCATCGGCTCGTCGCGGGCCTCGTGCTGCGTGTAGATCGAGTAGGCGTGCGTCCCCTGGGCGAAGAAGACGCCGGTCTTCCGGGGCCCCTTGCGCATCATGCGGTAGATGCCCGTGTTGTACCGCTCGTTCTCCTCGTCGTAGGTGACGAACACCTCCCCGTCCATGAACGGGGCGGGCTCCTCGGGCGTGTGCGAGAGGAACGGGATGGCCCCGAGGTCGACGTCGTCGCCCGTGAGCACCACGTCCTTGACCGGGCCGCTGGCCACCTCCACCGGGTCGATGGGGTTCGTCACGCGCCGGCTGTACTCCTTGATGGCCTCCTCGACCGTGGTGTCGAGCGCCTCGGCCATCCGCCGGTCCGTGCCACAGAGGTTGGTCATCACCCGCCAGTCCGGATAGCCCGTCACGTCGTGGCAGACGAGTGCGGGATAGCCGTGACTACGGGTGTCCTCCATCCGGCGAACGAGGCTCGCAATCTCGAAATGGGGGTCCACCTCCCGATGAACGTGCGCGATCTCGTCCGGCGCCCGTTCCTCGAGAGTCGTGATGAAGTCTCGAAGATCCTTCGCCATCGTCGTCCGTCCAGGCCGCCCGATAATAAAGATGTTCGCTTGGTCCGATCCCTCGCGAGTGGACTCGAGGGGCCCGAGGGCCGCCGCCCTGGAGGCGAGCGGGCCGAAAATCGTCGGCCCCCGGTGAGCGGACCCCGGGTCGACCGCCTGGCCGTTCGCGACTGAGTCCGGGTCGTCCGCCGGGCGTCTCGTCACCTGGCCCGGGTCGTCCGCCGGGCCTCTCGCGACCTGGTCCGGGTCGTCCGCCCGCCGGGGCAGGAGCCGGGGCCGGCGCCCGGTGGCGGTGGATTTAACTCGCCCTCCGGACCAGTTGCCCCCGTACGCCGTCATGGAGACCATCGACCTCACCCAGCCGTGGGACGACAACTGCCCGTCCTGGCCCACCTACCCGGACCCGAAGACGTACTACATCAAGCGACTGAAGGACCACAAGGTCAACGCCCAGATGCTGGAGATCCCGAACCACAACGGGACCCACCTGGACGGTCAGCGCCACTTCGTGACCAACGGCCGCGCCATCGGCGAGGAGCCGCTCGACAAGCTTGTCACGGAGGGCGTCGTCGTCGACATCTCCGACCGCGTCGAGGACTTCTCCGTCTACTCGAAGGACGACCTCCTCGCCCAGGACGTCGAGATCAAGGAGGGCGACGCCCTGGTCGTCCACACGGGCTACCACAAGTACACCTACAACGCCCCCGACGGCGACGAGGAGCGCTACTTCCTCCGGCACCCGGGTCCCGACCTCGAGTTCGCCGACTGGTGCCTCGAGATGGGCTTCAAGTGGCTCGCCATCGACGACGGCAGCATGGACCACCCGATGAACGGGGCCATCCGGGCCCACCGCCCGGACGTCGCCCGGGAGGCCGAGGCCGCCCTCGGGGTCGACCTCGACGAGCTGTTCCCCGAGGAGACCTACCACATCATGCACAACAAGCTCTTCCCCGAGGGCATCATCCACGCCGAGAACGTCGGGGGGGACATCGACCAGGTCCTCAACCAGCGCGTGGTCCTGGGCTGCTTCCCGTGGCGGATGATCGACGTCGAGTCGAGCCCCTGCCGCATCGTCGCCTGGCCGGACGGCATCGACGCGGCCTGATCGCCCCTCGATTCGTTTCGAACCCGACTTCCTACGCCTCGGGCTCCCAGCCCACGAACGCGTCCTCGAGCGGCACGGCGAGGCCGGCGAGCATGCTCGCCGTGGCGACGTAGTGGCTCGTCAGCATGCCGATGCCCGTCACCGCCGTCGCGTCGTACCACTCGTCGAGCGCTTCGACCTGGTCGTCCGTGAGGTCGCCCGTCGCGAATGCCTGGGCGTACTCGAGCGTCGCCCGGACGCGGTCGTCGAACGCCGAGAGGTCGTCCCGACCGATGGCCCGGAGCTCGTCGAGGGTCACCCCGGCGTCGAGGCCGATGTCGTAGTGCTGCTGCCACTCGTACTCCGAGCGCAGCGCCCGCCCCACCGCCAGGATGACGAGCTCGCGCTCGTGGGCGTCGAGGCCGGCCTCCTCCCAGAGGGTGTTGCCGTACAGCATGTACGACCGGAGCACGGGCGGGTTGTTGCCCATCGCCCGGAAGATGTTGCGCTCGCCGAGCGCGTCCTCGCTCAGCAGGTACTGGTAGTCCTCCGGCAGGTCGGCTTGTCTGACCAGCGGCACGCGTGCCATGGGCCCGCCGTCGAATCGCCGCTCAATAAAAGGGTACCTTCCGTCGGCCTACTCCGACCCCGTGGCGACGACCCCGTCGGCCACGAGCGCGTCGACGTCGGCGTCGGACAGCCCCAGGAGGTCGCCGAGCACCGACCGGGTGTGCTCGCCGAGCCGCGGGGCCGGGACGGCGTCGATCTCCGGCGCCGCGGAGAGCCGCGTCGGGGTCCGGGCGAAGGTGTGGGGGCCGAGCTCGGGGTCCTCGACGTCCACGAGCATGCCGCGGGCCGCCACCTGCTCGTCGGCGAAGACCTCCGCCGCCGTCTGGACCACCCCGGCCGGGACGCCGTGGTCGTTGAGCACCTCGACGGCCGCCGCCTTCGGCCGGTCGGCGAGCCAGTCCTCGAGGACGGTCCGGACGAACGCGCGGTGTTCGGCCCGCGCCGGCCCGGTGGCCGTCCGCTCGTCCTCGACGAGGTCCTCGCGGCCCACGACCTCGCAGAGCCGCGCCCACATCGGGTCGTTCGGGATGTTCACCGCGACGTAGCCGTCGGCCGCCTCGAAGGCGCCCTGCGGCCCCTGGTGGCGCATGTGGCCCCGGGGCTGCATCTCGCCCGTGAACGAGTAGAGCATCACCATCCGTTCGTTGAGCGACAGCATGGCGTCGTACATCGACGTGTCCACGAACTGCCCCTCGCCCGTCCGCTCGCGCATGTGGAGCGCCGTCAGGATGCTGAAGGCGGTCACGAGCCCGGAGTAGAGGTCGGCGAGGCCGTAGAGGGTCCACTGTGGGGGCCGGTCCTCGAACCCGACCTGCTGCATGATGCCGCTCATCGCCTCGACGACGATGTCGAGCGCCGGCCGCTCGGTGTACGGCCCCCGGTAGCCCTCGAGCTGGCCAAAGCCCGAGATGGCGGCGTAGACCAGCTGCGGGTTGACGGCGCTGAGCGCCTCGTAGCCCACGCCGAGCCGGTCGGCCGAGCCCGGCTTCATGTTCTCGACCACCACGTCGGCCTCGGCGGCGAGGTCGGTGAACAGCTCGCGCCCGCGGTCCGTGCGGAGGTCGATGACGACGCTCCGCTTGTTCCGGTTGTAGGCCATGAAGCCGCCGCCGAGCCGGTCGGCCGCGTCGGTCCCCTCGGGGTACGGCGGGATGGTCCGCCGGGGGTCGCCGACCCCGGGGCGCTCGACCTTGATGACCTCCGCACCCAGGTCCGCCAGGAGCATGGTGCAGTAGGGGGCGCTCATGAACTGTCCGAGGCTCAACACGCGGATGTCGTCGAGGGGTTGCATGGGTCTGGGGGTGCGACGGTCGGATGGCCCCCTGCGGCGGGCACGACGTCCGCGGGCGAGGACCGTATCGTACGCTTGCGGTGTGGGAGGACCCACTTGAATCTTCCTGCAGGGGGCGCGGTAAACACCGGGGCAGGGATCCGACAGGCACCCGGGGCAGGCTACCTGACCGTCACCCCGAGCTTGCCGAGGTAGCTGTCCCCAATGACGGCCTGGTGAGCCGCGGCCGCCTCGCTCAGATCGTAGGTCCGGGCGATCTCGATCCTCAGGTCGCCGGCGGCGAGCAGTCCTGCCAGCCGGTCGAGGATCGGCGAGAGGTCGGGTATGTTGAACAGGCTCGTGAACGAGACAGTCGCATCCTTCCCCCGTGCAGCAGCGGCGTCGGTGACCTCGCCGCCACGCCCGCCGATGGAGACGATCCGAACCCCCGGAGCACCGACGTCGAGGTCGAACTGGAGGTAGGTGTCGAGGTGTTGGTCGAGCACCACGTCGACCCCGGCGGTCGCTGCGACGACGGCCTCGCCGAGGTCGTCGCGTCGGTAGTCGAGGGTAACGTCCGCACCGAGTTCACGTAACTGGTCGTGGTATGCCGGTCGGGCAGTCGCCACGACCGTCGCCCCGAAGCTGTTCGCGAGCTGGACCGCGACGTGGCCGACGCCGCCGTTGCCGCCGTGGACGAGGCAGGTCTCCCCCGGCCGTAGCCCGGCGTGGTCGAAGAGGACGTCGTAGGCGGTCACGGCGACGTTCCCCGTCGCGCCGGCCACGTCCAGCGGGACGTCGTCGGGAAGGTGGGCGAGTCGGTCGACGGGGCACCAGACGTACTCGGCGAAGGTCCCCGGTAGTCCCCGACCGAGGCCGGTGCCGAAGACCCGATCGCCTGGGGCGTACTCCGCCACGCCGTCGCCGACGGCCTCGACGTCGCCCGCGACGTCCACACCGGGAATCATCGGTAGGCCCGCGGGGGTGTAGGCGCCCTCGCGGAGGTAGGTGTCGAGCGGGTTCACCGAGGCGTGGGAGACCCGTACCACCACACCCCCGTCCTTCGCGGCCGGCTCAGGGACATCGTCCTCGAGGCGGAGCACGTCGGGTCCTCCGTGTTCGTGGTACCGAACGGCACGCATGTGGGGGAGGTGTCGGACGGTGGGCTAAATAGCTGTCTCTCCAGGCTATGGGGATGGAATGGACGATAGGAGACGCCTCCCGATGCGGTTCGTCGCACAGGCGGGCGTCCCCGGAAGCGGGAGTCGGCGAGTGAGAGCCTTTAAAGTCACCACGAGTGAAAGCCCCAGCAGGTACCACGACACGATGGCAGGGGAAGCACTCGGGGGGACGCTCATCGAACTCGAGGGGTTGACGAAGGTCTTCGACGAGTCGGCCGGGGGCCGGTCCGTCACCGCGCTCGAGGACATCACGCTCGACGTTCTGGAGGGCGAGTTCCTCTCCCTCGTCGGCCCGAGCGGCTGTGGCAAGAGTACGCTGCTCCGGCTCCTCTCCGGGCTGACGGAGCCCACCGGCGGCCGCGTCTCCATCGATGGGCGCTCCATCGACGGTCCGATCTCCGACGTCGGGTTCGTCTTCCAGTCCCCCGTGTTGATGGAGTGGCGAACGGTTCGCAAGAACGTCCTGTTCCCGTTCGAGACGTTGAAGTCGAGCGGGATCATCGACGGGTCGAAGGCCGAATACGAACGCCGCGTGCAGGACCTCCTCGAGCTCGTCGGGCTGGAGGAGTTCGGCGACGCCTACCCCAACCAGCTCTCGGGAGGCATGCAGCAGCGCGTCGCCATCTGTCGGGCTCTCCTCCCCGACCCCTCGATCCTCTTGATGGACGAACCCTTCAGCGCGCTGGACGAGTTCACCAGGGAATCGCTGAACGCCGAACTCCTTGATATCTGGACCGAGACGGGCAAGACGATCGTCTTCGTGACACACAACATTCGCGAGGCGGTGTTCCTCTCCGACCGGGTTGCCAGGCTATCGAGTCGACCTGGGCGGCTGCAAGCAATCGAGGAGATAGACCTCGACCGACCCCGCGACAACTCGGTTCGTGAGACTCAGGAGTTCATGGAATACGTCTCCCGGATTCGGACGGGAATCGGTGTCGTTGGGTGATTAGGACCGGGGAGTGACTCACCGGGTGAGCCGGTCCTCGCTCTCGCGCCAGGGCATCGCCCATCGCTCGAGCAGCTCCGCCAGTTTGAACAGCACGAGCGACATGGCGCCGAGGATGATGAGGGCGGCGAAGACGAGCACGGTGTTGATGTTGTAACTGGCCAACTGGATGAGGTAGCCGATGCCGACCTGGGCACCCGTGAACTCGGCCACGATCGCGCCGATGATCGCGAGGGTAACGGCGGTCTTGAGCCCCGCGAAGAAGTACGAGAGCGCGTTCGGGAGTCGGACTTTCGTGTAGACTTCGACGGGCGAGGCGTGATAGATCCGGGCGAGTTCGATGAACTCGGGGTCGACGTCGAGCAGGCCGGTGAGGGTGTTGATCGTGATCGGGAAGAACGAGATGAGGAACGCCAGCGCGAGCTTCGGCAGGAACCCCTGTCCGAACCAGATCAGAAAGAGCGGCGCGAGGGCAACCTTCGGGAGCGCATTCAGGACGACGAGCCCCGGATAGAACGTCCGACGGACGATCGTCGACGCGGAGATGGCGAGGGCAAAGCCGACGCCGAAGACGACGGCGATGAAGAGCCCGAGCAGCGATTCGTAGAGGGTGATCAGGGTGTGGTGCGCGAGCCGACCAGCGTTGTCGACGATCGTCGTCCCCACGGCGATGGGGCTCGGGAGCACGAACGAGGGGAGACGGAAGACCGTCGTGAGAACCAACCACAACCCGAGAACGAAGAGGAACGCGGCTATCGGGTAGCTCAAACCGACGAGGTCGACGCCCTCGTACCGTTCGAGGGACACGTGGTCGCGTAGGGTCATGGACGATCGGTTCAGGACGTCACGTATTTGTCCGTGTAGAGGTCCTTGGCGGCGATCTTCTTATCAACGGGATAGTAGTCGTTGATGAACGAGACCGTGTCCCCCATCTTGGACTTGTCCATGTAGCCGAAGGCGTGATTCTTCGTCTCCGGCGACGAGAACTGGTTCTGCAGCAGTTGGTCGAGCTGCTTGCGGGTCATCGACTTGTCGAGGTCGGGGTGGACCGACAGGGTGTAATCGACCGCCTCGCCCGGGTGCTGCTTCGCGTATTCGAACCCCTGTTGGGTGGCCTTCACGAATCCAGCGACGTGTTCGGGGTTCTCCTTGATGATCGACTGTCGCGTCCCGAAGACGTTGCTGTAGATGTTGAACCCATAGTTGGAGAGGAACATCGTGTCGTAGTCGATCCCGTTCTTGTCCGCCGTAACCTCCGCTACGGTGCCGTCGGATCCGGCGTAAAACGCGCCGAGGTCGGCCTTGCCGTCGACCCAATAGGATATCAAGTTGGCAGGGGACACTTGGATGACGTCGATCTTGTTGTAGTCGACGTTGTTCCGCTTGCAGAAGGCAGGGATCGCGTTCCACTGAGCCAGGGCGGGGTGGTTCACTAGGCTGTGTCCCTCGAGGTCCTTCGGCTTCGAAATTCCCAGGCTCTTGCGAAAGATCAGGAAGATGGGATAGGTAGCGTAGTGCGTCATCACGGCGGAGACGTCCGTCCCCTTCGACTGGATGAGGCCGAACTGCGCGATGTCCGCGATACCGAAGTCCGTTGAACCAGCGCCGACCTCCTTCGCCGTCGACGCCGACCCATGCCCGGCGCGGACGTCGAGGGAGATCCCGTTGTCGAGGTAATACCCCTCCTTCTGGGCGATGAAGATGCCCGCGTACTTCCCGCCGAAGAGGAAGTCGGTGGTGAGGCTGTACTTCTTGACCTTCGGGGACTTCGACCCTCCAACACTGCCGAGACAGCCGGCGAGTCCACCCGCGATTCCCCCCACGGCGTACCGTAAATATTTGCGGCGTGATACCATGGTACAAGAAGCTATGTTCCGTGGGTTGCAGAAATACGTTTGGATTGCCGAGAACACGAAGACGGACTCCGGAGCGCGATTCGACCAGTGGATCGAGGTCGTACAATCGTCCCTAACGGCCTGATCGCGGGTCTCGGAGGCGGACAACGAATCGGACAGCTGACTGGTCAGAGCACCCGGCTCCAACATCGTTCACGTTCGTTGCAGAGGGGTGACCGAGACATTATTTCCGGAGATTCGTGCCGGAACGAATAACAAAAAGGTTTAACACATCTACCACTTCAGGGACTACTCGACAGGCTGGCAAGCATGAACAGGCGAGATTACCTGCGGTTGACAGGGGCCCTCGGGGTGAGCGCCGGCATCGCCGGCTGCGGCAGCCAGAACAACTCTGGCGGTACCCCCACCGGGACGAGCACCACCCAAGCAACCACGCAGGCACAGCAGACAACGTCAGGCCAGAGCACACCGTCAAACCAGAGCGACATGGGACTTATCGAGCGAGCCAAACAGGAAGGTACCGTCACGATCTACTCGGTCATGGACCAGCCGGACATGGAGAAGATCTTCGATCCGGCGTTCAAGAAGGACTACCCGTGGGCGAAGTTCAACGTCCTCGGCCTCGGGCCGTCCGACATCGCCTCGAAGATGTCGTCCGAGTACACGGCGAAGAAGGTCCAGGCCGACGTGGCCATCAACACGCAGGGCACGATGGCCCCGCTCATCCAGAACGGCGTGTTCTCCAAGATCAGCGACCAGGAGGACGTCATGGACGAGATCCACCTGATGAACTACTCGGACGCGGCCTACGACGACTGGTGGGCGCCGGCCGACACCATCCCGCAGATCATCATGTACAACTCGAACAAGACCACGAGCCCACCGGAGACCTACGAGGCCCTCGCGGACCCGAAGTGGAAGGGCGAGCTCGTCATGGACTCGCCGTCCATCCTGAACGTCTCGGGCGGGGTCTTCGCCACCCTCTACGGCGTCTGGGGCGAGACCAAGTGGACCAAGGTCATGAAGGGGATCGCGGCCAACAACCCGCGGTTCACGCAGAGCGGCTCCGACACCTTCCGGGTGCTGTCCCAGGGCGAGGCGTCGGTCGGCATCGGCCTCCTGGCCGACGTCCTCGGGCAGAGCGGTACGGAGCTCGTCAAGCCGGTCTGGGCGAAGCCGGTCTCGTACCTCAACGCGCCGTCCTACATCGCCGCCAACGCGCCCCACCCGAACATGGCCGCGCTGTACGTCCGCTGGCTGCTCTCGGTGAGCGGCCAGGAGGCGATGGCGCAGTCCGGCCGGTTCCCGCCGCTCCCGCCCGTGGCAGCCTTCTCGTTCCACGGCGTCCCGAGCGACGTGCAGCTGGTCCCGACGGCCTACAAGACCCCGACGTACTTCACCCAGCCTGACCAGTGGTCGAGCCGGCTGAAGAACATCTTCGGCGCCTGAGCGTCCGCCCCGATGGTCCCCCGCTGACGACTCGTCGGTCGGGGACGCGAGCTTCGTTCCGTGTTCGTCGCGCGTGGAGCGGCAGCTTCGATCGTTGGTTATCCTCCCGCCAAGGATCGTTGGTAATCCTACCGCGCCCTCGCCGGGCGGTCAGTCCGACGCTGTCGGCGCCGACCGGACGGCCGAGAACACCGCCTCGGGCGTGAACGGGATGGACCGGAGCCGCACGCCCGTCGCGTCGTGGATGGCGTTGGCGACGGCCGGCGCCACCGAGACGATGGGCACCTCGCCGATGCCCTTCGCCCCGTAGGGGCCCTCCTCGAACGTCTCCTCGAGCACGACGTGCTCGATGTGCAGGGGGTGCTCGTGGGCCGTGGGGATCTTGTAGTCCGAGTAGTTCGCGTTGACCGTCCGCCCGCTACGCTCGTCGTAGACCAGTTCCTCGTAGAGTGCGTCCGCCAGCCCCATGCTGATGGCGCCCGTGATCTGCTCCTCGACGAGCCGGGGGTTGATGGCCCGACCCACGTCGAACACCGCGAGGACGTCGTCGACGACCACCTGGCCGGTCGACCGGTCCACGCTCACCTGGACGGCCAGGACGCCCTCCGAGTAGAACGAGTTCACCCGGCCGACCACGTCGGGCTCGGGGTCGCCGGCCTCCACGACCCAGGTGTCCTTGCCGATGATCTCGCCGCCGCGACGCAGGAAGTAGCCGGACTCGTAGATGGCCGCCGTGAACACCTCCTCGATGGCGATGCCGGCGTCGGGGTCGCCCTTCGGGTGGACCCGGCCGCCGGCCGTCTCGAGGTCCTCCGGGGGGATCTCCAGCGTCTCGGCGGCGTGTTCGAACAGCTCCGACTTCGCGTCCGCGCAGGCCAGCCGCACCGCGTTGCCCATGTTGAACGTCGACCGGCTCGAGATGGAACCCTGGTCGAACGGCGTGACGTCGGTGTCCCCGCGCACGATGGCCACCTGCTCGACCGGGACGCCGAACTCCTCGGCCACGATCTGGGCCATCGCCGTCGTGTTGCCCTGGCCGATCTCGTCGGAGCTGTAGCGCAGCTCGACCGTGGCGTCGGGGTGGACCTTGACGATGGCCGACGAGGCCGTCGGCGCCAGGCTGTGCTTGTTGACCAGGACGAACCCGGTCCCGGACACCCACTCGTCCCCGCGGTCGGGCGGCGCGTCGAACGGGAGCCGGTCCGCCGCGGCGTCGAGGCACTTGGCCGCCACGACGTGGGTGCGTGGCTCGTTGAACGCGGTGATCTCGCCCTCGGCGAGCAGGTTCTGCCGGCGGAACGCGATGGGGTCCAGGTCCAGGTCCCGGGCGATCTCGTCGAGCTGGCTCTCCAGGGCGAACGTCAGCTGCCGGTTGCCGAAGCCCCGGTAGGAGCCCGACACGGGCGTGTTCGTGTAGACGCCGTAGGTGTCGACGTGGAGGTTCGGGATGGAGTAGCTGTTCGCGACGGCGAACGTCGCGTTCCGGGCGACGAGGAACCCCGTCGAGGTGTAGGCCCCGCCGGGGCAGATGGCCTCGACCTTCCGGGCGACGATGTCGCCGTCGTCCGTGACGCCCGTCGTCACCGTCGTGCGGAACTCGCCGCTGATGGTCGCGTTCTTGAACTCCTCCTCGCGCGAGTGGACGACCCTGACCGGCCGGCCGGTCACGTCGGCGAGCCGGCCCGCGATGGGCTCGAGCAGCGGGCTCTCCTTCCCGCCGTAGGAGCCGCCCACGTACGGCTCGATGACGCGGAGCTTCCGGGCCGGCTTGCCGAGCACCCGGGCCGTCATGTTCTTGATCTTGTGGACCGCCTGGCACGAGGTCCAGATGGTCAGCTCGCCGTCGCCCTCGGGTCGCGCCACGGCCACGTGGGGCTCCATCGGCGCGTGGGCGACCGGCGCCGTCCGATAGGTCGCCTCGTAGACGTGGTCCGCCGCCGCGAAGCCGGCCTCGACGTCGCCGTGGCGCACCGTGTAGTGCTGGTAGACGTTCGGTCGGTCCTCGACGAACGTCGGGGGGAGGACCTCGGCCGTCTCGTAGTCGTGCAGGTCCGGGTGGACCACCGCCGGCGGCTCCTTCGCGAAGGCCGCCTCGCCGTCCACCACCGGCGTCAGCCGCTCGTACTCCACCGTCACCGCCTGGACGGCCGCCTCGGCCTGGCGCTTCGTCTCCGCCGCGACCACCGCGACGAAGTGGCCCTCGAAGAGCACCCGGTCGGCCGCGAGGCAGGTCTGGTCGAACACCCCGTCCCCGAACATCGTGTCCGGGAAGTCGGCCTGCGTCAGCACGGCGTGGACGCCCGCCATCGTCTCGGCCTCGCTCGTGTCGATGTCGAGGACGCGGGCGTGCGCGTAGGGGCTGCGCACGAAGGCCGCGTGCAGCATGTTCGGCAGCTCGACGTCGTACGCGTACTCCGCTCGGCCCGTCACCTTGACCCGGCCGTCCTCGCGGGGGATGCTCCGGCCGACGGCTCCGGTCGTCACTGATTCAGTCATCTGGGGACCCACGTTGTCGTTATCACCACCGGGAGTCGCCATGACTTATATCCCTCGACGGGCGCCGGGAGGGTCGGTGCCGCGCGGGCATCCGTCGGGCCGGCGGGAAGACGGCGGATGGTCGCCCGCTGACGGGCTCGAGCATGCTGGTGGAGGGTCGACGGCCGATGGCCCTCGAGCCGGCTGGAGAGTCGACGGCGGACGGTCCTCGAGCCGGCTGGCGGAGTGTCGACGGCCGACGGTCCTCGAGCCGGCTGGCGGAGGGTCGACGGCCGACGGTCCTGGAGACGGGCGGGCTGTGGGGCCCCACCTCGGCGTTCGGTGTGGCCGAATGTTGCCGGTGGCGGCCGCTCGGGGTCGGTCCGACGGGCTGAACGGCCCGCCGCCGGGCGGTCACGGGCGCGAAAGCTATTTACCGACCGAACCGGTTCACCCGGGTAATGCTCGGTGGATCGCCAACCGCACACCACGTCAAATCGGACGAGACGGCGATCGCCATCACCGAATCCCTCATGGACCTCGAGGGGGCCGGCGTCACCGAACTCGCGAGCCACCTCGGGATGGCGAAGAGCACCATCCACGACCACCTCGCCACCCTCGAGTACCACGGCTTCGTCGTCAAGGCCGACGGCGGCTACCGCCTCGGCCTCCGGTTCCTCGACTTCGGCATCCACGCCCGCGACTCGCTCGACATCTACGGGGTCGCGAAGTCGAAGGTCAAGGAGCTGGCCGAGGAGTCGAAGGAGCGCGCGTGGTGCGAGGTCGAGGAGAACGGCATGGGGGTGTTCATCTGCGGGGCGGTTGGCGAGCGGACGGTGAGGACCGACGCCCGCATCGGGCTGCGGATGCCCCTCCACTGCCACGCCGGCGGCAAGGCCATCCTCGCCTCGCTCCCGGAGGACCAGGTGCGGTCCATCATCGACCGCTACGGGCTCCCCCGGCGGAGCGAGCACACCATCACCGACGAGGAGACGCTCATGGCGCACCTCGAGACCGTCCGGGAGCGGGGCTACGCCGTCAACCGGGAGGAGTCCATCCCCGGCATCCACGCGGTGTCCGCGCCCATCACCGACACCGCGGGAACGGTGCTCGGGGCCGTGAGCGTGACCGGCGCCGCGACCCGGATGCCGGAGTCACGCATCGCCGGCGAGATCAGCGAGATGGTCCTGGCCGCGGCCAACGAGATCGAGCTCAACCTGGCCTACGCGTAGGCCGTTCGTCGGGACCGAACCCCCCAGCCCGGTGGGCCGCCGTCTAACGGCTCGTCCGGGGCATCGCGTTCGTCATCACCGAACAGACGGGGACGCCATCGACCGCTCCCTTTAGGTCGCCCGGTTTCGAAGGCCGACCCGAACCACATGTCGGGTCCCTGCTGCAAGGTGGGCGCCGTCGTCGAGCGCTACGACCTCACCGTGGCGCCGTCGTCGGCCGACTCCGTCGACGACTACCTGGCCGCGCGGTGGACCGGCGAGGGGTCGTTCGGCGCCGTCGGCTACCGCCAGCTGGCCGAGTGGCTGAACAAGCGGCTCCTGCGGAAGGTCTACGTCGAGCACGACCGGCACCCGACCGAGACGCGCATCGACGCGGAGTACGCGACGCTGACGGGTGACGACGAGTTCCGCCGGGCGGAGCTGGTCGACGACCTCGACCGCGACGGCATCGACGGCGAGGCCATCCGAGACGCCTTCGTCTCGCGGAGCACGATGGCGCGCCACCTCGGGGGCTGCCTGGGCGTCGAGAAGGGCCGACCCGACGCCGGACCCGACAGCACGTGGGAGCTCGACCGGCTCGAGTACGGCCGCCGGCAGTTCGGGGAGAGCGTCGAGGCCGCGGTCTCGTCGCTCGCCGCCAAGGGCCGGCTCCCGGGGGGGCGGGCCGCCGAGATCGAGCTGCCCGTCATGCTCGCCTGCCCGACGTGTGCGACCCGCGTCCCCCTCGCGACCGCCCTCCGGCGGGGCTACATCTGCCGGGAGCACCTGGGCCGGCCCGACGACGCGTGACGGCGCGGACGGACCTTCGACGTCGCGGGGCGCGCGGGAGCCGGCGATTCGGGCCGCGCCGCGGACGCTCGCGGGAACCGACAGCATTTAAGCTGTGCTCTGTCGAAGCGTGCTGGCATGTGGCAGCTGGACATCGAGAACGTGGCCGGCATCCGGTCCGGGACGGCGACCCTCGAACCCGGGGTGAACGCCATCCAGGCCTCCAACTGGCAGGGCAAGACCAGCTTCCTGACTGCCATCGAGACCGCCGTCGGGACGGCCGCCCAGCTCACTGAAGGGGCGGACCGAGGCTGGGTCCGCCTGGAGACCCCGTCGACGACCGTCGAGACCGAGCTCGTACGGGAGGACGGCCGGGTGGCCCGACACGGCGAGGGCTACCTGACCGACGAGCGGGACCTCGCCGTGGCCGACCTGTTCGCGTTCCTCGGGGAGTCGAACGACGTCCGCCGGGCCGTCAGGGAGGGGGCGGACCTGGAACCCCTGCTGACGCGTCCCCTCGACCTGGAGGACATCGAGTCGCAGATCGCCACGCTGCAGGAGGACCGCCGACGGGTCGAGGCTGCGGCGTCGGAGGCCGAGGCGGCGGCCCGCGACCTGGCCGCCCGCCAGGAGCGGGTCTCCGACCTCGAGGCGACGCTCGACGCGCTCCGCGAGGAGCGGGATTCGATGCCCGAGCCGGCCGACGACGAGGGGGCGTCGAGCCGCGACGCGTTGAGCGAGAAGCGCGCGGCCCGGGACCGGACGGCCCAGCGCGTCGAGGACCTCGAGGGACAGCTGGCTGACCTCGAGGCCCGCCTCGAGGCGCGCCGTTCGGACCTCGCGGCGGCGACCGTCCCGGACGGGGACGACCTCGAGCGCCGACTGGCCGACGGGCGCGAGGAGCTCAGCACGCTCGAGTCCCGCCTCGAGCTGGCGCAGACGGTCTACAACGCCAACAAGCGGGTCGTCGACGAGGACGAGGTCGCGCTGCTGGCCGACGTCGAGCGCGGCATCGTCGACGACGAGTTCACCTGCTGGGTGTGCGGCGAGTCGGCGGCCCGCAAGCGGGTGACGGACCGGCTCGACGCGCTCGCCGAGACCGTGCAGTCGCTCCGCGAGCGGGTCGCCGAGCGACGGGCGAGCCTCGAGGCGCTCGAGACGGAGCACCGACAGGTCGAGGCGAAGCGCCAGGAGCGGACGTCGCTCGAACGGGAGCTCGCCGAGCTCGAGTCGCGGGTGGACGACCGCCGGACCGCCCTCGCGGACGCCCGCGACCGGCGGCGCGAGCTCGCCGACGAGGTGACGACCCTCGAAGCGAGCGTGGCGGACCGGGACGAGCGCCTGACGGACCTCGTGAGCGAGATCAAGTTCACGGAGGCGAGCCTCGAGGACGCCCGGGAGGCCCTCGAGCAGACCGAGCAGGAGGCCGACCGGCGGAGCGACCTCGCGGCCCAGCGGGAGGCCATCGAGGACCAGCTCGAGGCGCTCAGGGGCCGGCAGGAACGCGTCAAGTCGGAGCTCCACGAGACCTTCGAGGCCGCCATGCGGGACGTCCTCGAGGCCTTCGAGCCGGGCTTCGAGCGGGCGTGGCTCGACGACTTCGAGCTTCGGGTAGTCCGGGAGGGCCGTCAGGTGCCCCTCGACGCGCTCAGCGAGGGGGAGGTGGAGCTGTTGGGCATCGTCGTGGCCCTCGCCGGCTACGAGGCCTTCGAGGTCGGGTCGCGGCTCCCGGTGATGTGCCTCGACGGCCTCGGCGGGCTGGCCCGCGAGCACCTCCACCGGCTCGTCACCTACCTCGAGGCCAGGACCGAGTACCTCGTCACGACGGCCTACCCGGAGGCCGGCGACTTCGAGGGGCACACCGTCACGCCGGCCGACTGGACGGTCGTCTCCGACGGCGTCGACGCCGCGAGTTAGGCGACGTCGACGGGGTGGGCGGCCTCGGGTCGTCGCAGGGGGCGACCGAATGCTCGACGCGAGCCCGGACTCGCTGAGTCGCTGTTACCATGACTCACCCGGGCGGGTCGGCGACGCGTCGAGCGGTTCGAAGCCCCGCATGCCTCCGATATACAGCTATCATAGCCACTCTCTGAAACGTCTATCTCCGACGGGCAGCTTATACGTTGTGGTAGACCCGACCGCGTTCGTCGCCCACCGGTCGCGTCCCGAGCGGCGACGTTCGGCGACGTGCGCCGCGCCCCCCGGGCCGCCGGGCTGGACCGTCCGACAGGGGTCATCAGCCACCAGCCGCCTCGTCGACCAGCGCTCGCCCCCCCCCCGTCAACTCACCTCCGCCCGTCGCCGGCCGAACCCCGCGGACCCCGTCCGAACCAGCAGCGGTCCGTCCGAACCAGCACCTATATCGCTCGCGTGCCCGCCCCTCGGGGTGACATGACGGTCCCGGACGAGACGAGAGACGAGCTCGCCGAGTCGCTCTTCACGGCGCTCCGGACGGCGGCACCCATCGACCGGCTCACGGCCACGCACGACCTGACCATCGCGGACGCCTACGACGTCCAGCGGCGGTTCGTCGAGCGCCGGCTCGAGGCGGGGGCGCGGGTCGTCGGCCACAAGATCGGCCTCACGAGCCAGGGCATCCAGGACCAGCTCGGCGTCGACCGGCCGGACTTCGGGCGGCTGCTCGACGCGATGTTCGTCGAGGGACACGTCGTCCCCGGCGAGGACCTCATCGCCCCGCGCATCGAGCCCGAGGTCGGCTTCCTGATGGCCGAGTCGCTCGAGCCGCCGGTGACCTACCTCGACGTCCTGCGGGCGACCCGGGCCGTGCTCCCGGTGCTCGAGGTCATCGACAGCCGCATCCGCGACTGGGACATCGGCATCGAGGACACCATCGCCGACAACGCCTCGTCGGCGATGTTCCTGGCCGGCGAGTCGCTCACGCCGGTCGCCGGGACCGACCTCTCGCTCGAGGGCGTCAAGCTCTACCGGAACGGCGAGCTGGCGGCGTCGGGCGTCGGCGCCGCCGTGCTCGACCACCCGGCCCGCTCGGTCGCGTGGCTGGCGAACACGCTGGGCGACCTCGACGAGCGGCTCGAGGCGGGCCACGTGGTCCTGAGCGGGTCGCTGACGCCCGCCGCCCCGCTGGCGCCGGGCGACGCGGTGACGGCCGAGTTCACCACCATCGGCTCCATCACGGCCCGGCTCGAGCCGTAGCCGGCGGCCCGGTTCGCCCCCCCGCGGCCTACGTCGCGTGGAGCTCGATGCTCCCGATGTTCGCGAACCGGATCGAGTAGACGTCACCCGGCTCGACGTCGATGGCGGCGGTGATGCCGCCGGTCATGATGAGCTCGCCAGCCCCCAACCCGTCGTCCACGTCGGGCAGCCGGCCGGCCAGCCACGAGACGGCCCGGGCCGGGTGGCCCATGATGGCCGCCCCGACGCCGCTCGAGGCGACCTCGCCGTTCACCGAGATGACCACGCTCTCCATCGCCAGGTCGACGTCGCGGGGGTCGCGGAGCGTCTCGCCGACGACCACGCCGGCGGCCGAGGTCAGGTCGGCGATGACGTCCTGGGCGGTCGGGATGGTCCAGCCCGCGTAGCGGGTCTCCAGGATCTCGACGACGGGGACGACCGCGTGCGTCGCGGCGAGCACGTCCGCCGGCGACGCCCCGGCGGGCACGTCCTCGCCCAGGAGGAGCCCGATCTCGGCCTCGACGCGCGGGGCGATGTAGGCGTCCGTGTCGACGGTCCGGTCGTCGACGACCGTCTCGGGGAGGACCTGACAGAAGATGGGCTCGGGGATGCCGAGCTGCTCCTGCTTCGCCTCGCTCACCAGCCCGAGCTTGTGCCCGACGACGGCGTCCGGGTCCGCGCGGATGCGCCCGAGCACCGCCGACTGAACGGCGTAGGCGTCCTCGACGGTCAGCTCGGCGGTCTCCGTCACCGGCTCGATGGGCGTCTTGGTGTCGAAGGCCTCGTAGAGGGTCTCGGCGAGGTCGGCGACCTCGGCCTCGGTGAGGGTCATGGCCCGAGTGGCCGGACGGACCAGTTAACGGTACCGCTCCCGGTGCCCGGTGTCGGGCCTCCATCCGAGGCATCTCGACCCCGAGGTCGTCGCGCCCATGGACGGGTGGCCGGTCCGATCGCCGGAGGTCGGCGATGCGTGCGTCGGGCCGCGGTCGACGCTCAGAACGTGAGGACGTCGTACCCCTCGGCGACCAGCGAGCGGAAGCTCGGATGGCCATCGTGCTCGTCGAGCGTCACCAGTCCGGCGCTCGAGACGGCGTCCTGGACGCCGAACGCCCCGGCGCAGTGATGGCAGACGACCGCGTGGGCCCGGACCGACTCGTAGAGGTCGCGGTACTCGCTGTCGTCGTCCTCGAGTTCGGGGATCCACGTCGTCCCCGCGCCGTCGAAGATGAGGGAGAGCTCGTCCCCGTCGGTGACCGCGAACTCCTTCGCGGCCTCGAGTCCGTTGATGAGTCGAGCGAGGTCGCCGTGCGATTCGGTCCCCGCGAGGATGACGACGGCGGCTTTCATGCCGCACCCCCGCGCTCCGACGGGTAGTAAATCGCCTCTATCCCGCTATCCTCGGCCAGGGGGACGCCGTGGGCCGTTCGACGACCGGCCCCCAGTGATACCTTTACCTTCGTTGAATCCAAACCCCGGACCGTGATACCATGAGCGAGACCATCGCGAGCGCCCGGGCGACCGAGCTGTCGGTCGACGGGGACTGGGACGGCCTCTACCTCGACGGCGAGTGGCGAACGGACGACGGCTTCGAGCGGATGGACGACCTGAACCCGACCACCCAGGAGCCGTTCACCCAGATCGCCCTCGGCACCGAGGCCGAGGTCGACGCAGCCTTCGCGGCCGCCACCGCGGCCCAGCCCGACTGGTGGAAGACCCCGCCGCAGCGGCGGGCGGAGATCGTCCGCGGCGTCGCCGACCTCATGGCCGAGCACGCCGAGGAGATCCGCGAGCTCCTCGCCGTCGAGGCCGGGAGCGCCCCGCCCAAGCTCGACATCGAGCACGGCGGCTCGGTGGACTTCGTCTACGACGCGGCCCAGTTCCCGTTCCGGATGCACGGCCGGCACGCCCAGTCGAAGATCCCGGGGAAGGAGAACCTCGTCTACCGCGAACCGGCCGGCGTCGTCGCGGTTATCTCGCCGTGGAACGTGCCGCTCAAGCTCTCCATCCGGGCGGTCGCGCCGGCCATCGCCACCGGCAACAGCGTCGTGCTGAAGCCCGCCTCGGACACGCCCATCACCGGCGGCCTGCTCATCGGCCGGCTGTTCGAGCTGGCCGGCCTGCCGCCCGGCGTCATCAACGTCGTGCCCGGCCCGGGCCGGACCGTCGGGGACCGCGTCGCGGGCCACCCGGACGCCGACGTGGTGGCGTTCACCGGCTCGACGGAGGCCGGGAAGTACGTCGGCCGGAACGCCATCGACCACTTCGGGCTGCCGGCGCTCGAGCTCGGCGGGAACAACCCCCACGTCGTCCTCGAGGACGCCGACCTCGACGCGGCGGTGGCCGCCGGGACGTTCGGCTCGTTCTGGCACCAGGGCCAGGTCTGCATCTCCATCAACCGCCACCTCGTCCACGAGTCGGTCTACGACGAGTACGCCGAGCGGCTCGCCGAGCGGGCCCGCGGCCTGAAGATCGGCGACCCGCGCGAGCCCGACACCGTCATCGGCCCCATCATCAACGCCGAGCAGCGCGACGAGATCATGGACTACGTCGAGCGGACCGTCGACGAGGGCGCCACGGTCCTGGCCGGCGGGAGCTACGACGGCCTGTTCGTCGAGCCCACCGTCCTGCGCGACTGCGAGAACTGGATGGCGGCCGCGTGCAACGAGCACTTCGGCCCCGTCGCGCCCATCATCCCGTTCGCCGACGACGACGAGGCCGTCGCGCTCGCCAACGACACCGAGTACGGCCTGGCCGGCTCCGTGCACTCGGCCGACCAGGGCCACGCCCGCGACGTCGCCGACCGCATCGACGTCGGGATGATGCACGTCAACGACCAGCCGGTCAACGCCGAGCCCCACACGCCCTTCGGCGGCATGAAGGCCTCCGGCGTCGGCCGGTACAACGGCGACTGGATCATCCAGGAGTTCACGAAGGACAAGTGGACCTCCATCCAGCGCGAGCCGAGAGGGTACCTGTTCTGAACTGACGGTCGCGGCGCGTTGATTTCCCGTTAGCCGGTTATCGACGGTCCTGAGGACGGCATCTTGGTGGGGTGCTGAATCGACGACTGACGCGCCATCGTCGCGCTGAGGTCTCCGTTCTGAGTACGTCCGTACTCAGGGATAGTTACGCGAATCGCGTCAGTCGTCGGATGCTTCCCGACGCCCAGCCCTAGTCGTCGTGGACGACGGGAAATATCTCGACGCTGAGGGAATCCGGTCCAGCAGTACCCGGTAGCTTCACGTCCCAACCGCCAGTGATGTCCACCCCGTTGGAGCGGGCCCTGATGATGAGATCGGCTATCGCTTCGCGAAATTCGTCATCGTTCAGTGGGTTGGGGTGCGGGCTCAAAGGTCGGTGGAACGAGTGGCATCGCGCCACTCCAGAGCGGCGTCATTGACGGGCTCACTGGAGTGGATTCCAAGCGTTCACCTCCACTGACCGGCTTCGAGCACGAAGTGTTAAACTTAAGGCATTGATATCAGGGTTGTTCTTGTACGTGCCGCTCCGGGCACGGCCAGCATACCTCCTCCGGCAGCGTCAACCTCGGGACGTTCGAGCCGTCGTAGCGGGCCCGGGGGGCGGAGGCGTCGCGGTCATGCGCCGGGAGTCTCGCGTCGGTGGGTCACCGTCGAATCGAGGGGCCCCCCACTTGAACGACGATTCACATAGAAATAGCTATCTGAATCATCGTTCAAATGATCATCAATGCCAGCCGCCACCGACCGGCTCCGCCGCCTCCTGTCGTCCCAGCTCGAGGACTGTGGCGACGCCGACGTCGACCGTCGCCTCGACGAGCTCGACGCGCTGGCCGTGGCCTTCGCCGACGACGCGGCCCGTCCGGCGTTCGCCGTCCTCGGCGACGAGACCCGCTATCGCCTCGTCCGGGCGCTCGCCCTCGCCGGCGACGAGCGCTGCGTCTGCGAGCTCGAGCACCTCGTCGACGTCAGCGCGAGCGCGGTGAGCCACGCCCTCGCCGACCTCGTCGAGGCCGGCCTCGCCACCCGACGGAAGGCCGGCAACTGGCGGTACTACGCCGCCACGCCCCTCGCCGAGGCGCTCCTCGCGGCCGCCGATGACCACGTCGACGACCCCCGAGCCGGCGTCGGCGAGCGGGGGACCGAGCGGTGAGCGAGTCCCTCGGCGTCCTCGACCGCCTCCTCACGCTCTGGATCGCGCTCGCCATGGTCGGTGGCGTCGCCGTCGGCCGGTTCCTCCCCGGCGTCGCCGACGGCCTGAACGCCGTCGCCTACCACGGCACGAGCCTCCCCATCGCGCTCGGGCTGTTCGCCATGATCTACCCCATCATGGCCGGGATCGACTACGGGCGCATCCCCCTCGTCACCCGCACCGCCCGCCGGGAGATCGCCCTGACGCTCGCGCTCAACTGGCTCGTGGCCCCGTTCCTCATGTACGGCCTGGCGACGGCCTTCCTCGGCGACCGGCCGGCCTTCGTCACGGGCCTCGTCCTCGTCGGCATCGCCCCCTGCATCGCGATGGTGCTCGTCTGGAACGAGCTCGCCGGGGGCGACGGGACGATGTGCGCCGTCTGCGTGGGCGTCAACAGCCTCCTCCAGATCGCGCTGTTCGTCCCCTACGCCGTCCTCTTCCTCGCCGTCCTCCGGGCGACGCCCGTCGACGTCTCGATGGGCCTCGTCGCCCAGCTGGTCGCGGTCTTCCTCGGCCTCCCGCTCGTCCTCGGCTACCTCACCCAGCAGGTCGCGTTCCGGACGGTCGGCCGCGACCGCTACCGCCGGTCCGTCCTCCCGCGCATCCGGCCGCTCGGGCTGCTCGGCCTCCTGTTCACCGTCGTCGTGATGTTCGCCCTGAAGGGCGACTACCTCGCCTCGAACCCCGGCGAGATCGTCCGCATCGCCGCCCCGCTGCTCGTCTTCTTCGTCGTCCTCTGGGCACTAGCCTACGGCGCCAGCGCCCTCCTGGGGTTCACGTACGAGACGGGCGCCACCGTCGCGTTCACGGCGGCCTCCAACAACTTCGAGCTGGCCATCGCGGTCGCGGTCTCGGCCTTCGGCATCGGCAGCAACGTCGCCCTGGCGACGGTCGTCGGGCCGCTCATCGAGGTCCCGGTGATGCTGGCCCTCGTTCGCGTCGCCCTCGCCACGCGGGAGCGCCTGTTCACCGCCCCGACGGTGACGCCGGCCGAGTCCCACGGAGACTGACCTCGCCGACGATGCCCCAACCCACGGCCCCCGTCCGCGTCGCCTTCGTCTGCGTTCGGAACGCCGGACGTTCCCAGATGGCGCACACCTTCGCCGAGCACGAGCGCGTCGCCCGGGGCCTCGAGGACCGCGTCGAGCTCGTCACCGGGGGGACCCGACCGGCCGACCACGTCCACCCGACCGTCGTCGACGCGATGGCCGACGTCGGCCTCGACCTCCGTGACCGGATCCCGCGGGCGGTGACGTTCGAGGCGCTCCAGGGGAGCGACCTCGTCGTCACGATGGGCTGTTCGGCGAGCGACGTCTGTCCCGCCGGGTGGGTCGGCGAGAGCCGGGACTGGGACCTCGAGGACCCGGCGGGGAAGCCGGCGGTCGCGGTGGCGTCGATCCGCGACGAGATCGAGCGTCGCGTGGCCGAGCTGTTCGACGAGCTCGAGACCGGGATAGACCGCCGTGAGCGGCACACGCAACGTTAAGCGGGTGAGCCCCGTCGAGGTGAGGACGATACCCCATGACGACGACCACCCCCCTCGCGGACAGCATCGTGGGCGACCTGCGCGAGGCGTTCCGTGGCCAGGTGCTCCGTCCCGGGGACGACGGCTACGACGAGGCCCGGACGGTCTACAACGGGATGATCGACCGCCGGCCGGGCCTCATCGTCCGGCCGGCCGGCGCCGCCGACGTCAAGCTCGCCGTCGACCTCGCCCGTGAGCACGACCTCCTCGTCGCCGTGAAGGGCGGCGGCCACCAGATCGCCGGACTGGCCGTCTGCGACGACGGTCTGATGATCGACCTCGGGAACATGGACGGGGTCCGGGTCGATACCGAGTCCCGGACGGTCCACGTCGGCCCGGGGGCCCGGCTCGGCGACCTCGACCACGAGACCGCGCCGTTCGGCCTCGTGGCACCCAGCGGCGTCGACCCGGACACCGGCGTCGCGGGGCTGGCGCTCGGCGGCGGGTTCGGCTGGCTCTGCCGGCAGCACGGACTGACCATCGACAACCTCCGCTCGGTGGACCTCGTCACGGCCGACGGCCGCTTCGTCCACGCGAGCGAGGACGAGCACCCCGAGCTGTTCTGGGGCGTGAGGGGCGGCAGCGGCAACTTCGGCGTCGTGACGAACTTCGAGTTCGCGCTCCACGAGGTGCCAGAGGTGCTCGCCGGGCTGGTCGTCTACCCGGCCGAGGCGGCCCACGACGTCGTGCGACACTGGTGGTCGGTCGCCTCGGACGCCCCGGACGAGCTCGCCGTCTGGCTGGTGTTCTCGACGGCGGGGCCGGACCCGTTCATCCCGGCGGCGTACCACGGCGAGCGCATCGTCTCGGTGGTTCCGGTCTACTCGGGCGACCCGGCCGATGGGCCGGCGGCGGTCGCCCCCCTCCGCGAGTTCGGCGAGCCCATCGCCGATACCGTCGAGCCGCGGCGGTTCGTGGACTGGCAGCGCATCCTCGAGGACGCGTACCCTGCCGGCGAGCGATCCTACTGGAAGTCCCAC
>Ga0102944_1000463_pt1 | contig 31435 bp, 24 predicted proteins | sample SalPonD_shore_MG_FD_78172 | JGI IMG/M metagenome (GOLD analysis project Ga0102944, IMG submission 78172) | Salt pond soil microbial communities from South San Francisco under conditions of wetland restoration - Salt Pond MetaG... | ecosystem: Environmental > Aquatic > Marine > Intertidal zone >... | reverse complement strand
TGTACCTTTCCCATCCCGCTTGCCTTTGCTCCATTCACCCTTATAGATAGCTCCGGAAGCCCATTTATAAGTACCCTCTCCGTCAGGTAGTCCTTTTTTGAAATGCCCCTGGTAAGTGTCGGTACCAACCGCTTTCCCTACTCCTTCGGCCAGTCCCCGTTTACATCCGCCAGTATAGGATCCCTGTAGCTCCTTCTTTAAGACTTTACAAGGTTGACCGTCATTTGAATCGGAGGTTGTATAGCTTGACGATTTGCAACCAAATAATCCGATAATCAGAGCAAGTATAAGGAACAATTTTTTCATGTTACTATATCTATATCTATATCTATATGTATTACAAGTAATTGTCTTTATTTAAAATATATATAACTAATTTTTATAAGTAATGCGATTAAACGGATAAAGTTTTCGGAGTGGGATGTGTATATTTTTTGCCTTGATAACGGATTTATATAAAAAAAAAGAGGGATCGTAATAAGTACGGTCCCTCTTAAAAGATCTAAAAATTAGATTTTATAGTTCTTTAATGGCGCTTGCAAGAGCTGTCAGTGATTTTTTGGCATCGCCAAAGAACATATATGTGTTATCCTTATAGAACAGTTCGTTATCAATACCGGCAAAACCGGGATTCAAACTTCTTTTCAGAACGACAACTGTTTTGGCCTCATCGACATTCAATATCGGCATACCGTAAATTGGGCTACCGGGATTGGTACGAGCAGCCGGATTTACAACGTCGTTAGCACCAATTACGAGTACAACATCCGTCCGTTCGAATTCCGGATTGATATCATCCATATCATAAAGCTGTGGATAAGGCACGTTGGCTTCAGCCAGTAGAACGTTCATGTGGCCCGGCATACGTCCGGCAACCGGGTGGATACCGTATTTAACATCCACACCTTTTTCTTCCAACAAATTAGCCACTTCACGAATAACGTGTTGTGCCTGGGCTACGGCGAGACCGTAACCGGGAACGACGACTACGCGTTGAGCATAGGCTGTCATTACTGCGACGTCATCAGCTTTTGCTTCACGAACGGATTTGTCATAATCAGCATCTCCGCCGCTGGCAATTGCTGTACCATCCGATCCGAATGCACCGAAGAGAACGTTTCCGAGACTCCGGTTCATGGCCTGGCACATGATATTCGAAAGAATAATTCCGGATGCACCGACTAATGCACCACTGACGATAAGCAGGTTATTGTTAAGAACAAAACCTGTTAACATGGCTGCAATACCGGAATAGGAGTTTAACAGTGCAATAACAACCGGCATATCGGCACCACCAATCGGAATCACAAGCAGGATACCGAGAATCAGTGAAAGTGCGGCGTTGATCCAGAGGTAATTAATAGAAGCTGGTTCTATAACGAGCATTACAACACTACCAAGTATAATCAGGCCGATAATACCACTCACGATCTTTTGTCCTGCATACACGATTGGCTTGCCGGCTACGAAACCGCGTAACTTACCGAAAGCAATGAAACTTCCCGTAAACGTCACGGCTCCAACCAGGACACTCAATCCCAGTGTGACCAAATCATTGATGGCCAGTGTGGCAGGATTTACGGTTCTCATATATTCGCCGACGGCAACCAATGCAGAGGCAGCACCGCCGAAACCATTGAATATGGCCACCATTTCTGGCATGGCCGTCATTTTGACTTTCCTGGCTGATACCACCCCGATTAAACTACCTACGATGATACCAACAATAATATATTCAAAACTAACAATCTGACGATCCAGTAAGGTAACAATTACGCCCAAAAACATACCGAGAGCCGCTAAAAGGTTACCGTTCCGTGCTGTAGCTGGTGAACTTAATTTCTTTAAGCCATAAATAAACAGCGTAATAGCTATGATGTAGACAATCTGGACCGTATCCGGAACAAATACTTGTAAGGATTCTGGTAAAAAGTTGCTCATTTTTGATCATCCTTCTTTTTAAACATTTGTAGCATACGGTCGGTAACAACAAAACCACCAACCACGTTTATCGTTGCAAAAATTATTGCAAAAAGCCCTATAACTGTAGACAGGGTACCACTCGCTTCTCCGGCTATTACCAGGGCTCCAACAATGGTAATACCCGAAATAGCATTTGATCCTGACATCAGTGGTGTGTGCAAAGTTGTGGGTACTTTTGAGATTACCTCAAACCCCACGAAGCTTGCCAGGACAAATATGTAAATATTAAATAATAGACTTGACATATAATTACACTCCAATCATTATTTGGAATAAATGAATAGTTACTCCGGGATTATTACATCTCACCTTTTTTAATGACCGGGCTGATTATCTCACCATTATGTGTAATGGTTGTATACTGGGTGATTTCATCTTCAAAATCGAGATTCAATTCACCTTCCTTAATCAGATGTGTCAATAAGGCGGAAATGTTCTTAGCATAAAGGTGACTGGCATGTTCAGCCATCATACCGGGTATGTTTAACGGGCCGTGAATAAAGACGCCGTTTTCGACTGCTATTTCACCTGGTTTGGTGAGTTCACAGTTACCCCCCTGTTCAGAAGCAAGGTCCACGATAACCGAACCGGTTGTCATATCGGCAACCATCTCCTTTGTTATCAATTTTGGAGCGGGTTTGCCGGGGATTAATGCCGTTGTAATGACAACATCCGATTTTTTGGCATGTTTATGAATTGCTTCTTTTTGCTTTTCCTGACTTTCCCTGGAAAGTTCTTTTGCGTAACCACCTTTTGTTTCAGTCTCCTGCTCTTCCAATTCGACTTCCACAAATTTAGCTCCGAGACTTTCAACCTGTTCTTTTACGGCCGGTCGTACGTCGAATGCTTCAACGACGGCTCCGAGTCTTCGGGCGGTGGCAATTGCCTGTAATCCTGCGACACCTGCTCCTAATATCAGGACTTTTGCGGGAGGGATTGTACCGGCTGCAGTCATCATCATAGGCATATATTTACCTAGTGAATTGGCGGCAATCAGTACAGATTTATATCCGCTTATGGAACTCATAGATGATAGAGCGTCCATATTTTGGGCCCTGGAGATACGGGGAATGGCATCCACACCGAATGCTGTAATTTTGGCATCTTTTAATTGATCGACAAGCTTTTTGTCGTATAATGCCCAAAGAAAGCAGACCAAAGCCGTTCCCGGCTTCATCATTTTTATCTCTTCTTCGGTGGGTTTCTGCACTTTTAGCAAAATATCTGCAGAATTGTATAGTTCTTTAACATCTGGTACAATCTTTGCACCAGCTTTTTCATAGTCCCGATCGGGAAACGCGGCTTGTTTGCCAGCGTCTTTTTCCACGAGAACTTCGAGTCCATTTTTCTGAATGAGGCTTGATACCGTCTCTGGACTTAGAGCGACTCTCGTTTCGCCGGGAATAGTTTCTTTTAAAACAACGACTTTCACGATTTTCTATATTTTTATGTGAATAAAATTTGTTGCTATGCAAACATATGTAAAACAAATAGAATTGCCAATATTTTTTTATATGTAAGTGTTTAATGTAACAGGGATTATAAAAAGCGTTTTTTTATACTTTCTCCCTTGATTACAATTTTCTAACTAATAATTAATATTTAAGATAAGAAACTCTTAATTATTAATGAAAGATTTAAATGCACTAAAAATTTACTTTTTGCCTATGAAATTTATATTAAATCTAAGTAAGGTAACGATTAGTGATTAGAAATCAGTTGCAGTTTTTACTTCACGGGATAGTGCCCCGTTAAGATTGAATGTCATAAAAATAGTTATAAATTTTTTACTCTTGACAACGCTCTGAAAAATCTGGCATCTTTGATTACAGTTAAATCTTCATAAGAAGCACATACATATTTAATATTATAATGAGTACCGGTTTATATGAGAATTTTCAGGAGCAAAAATCGTTACGGATGTGAAAGATATTTTATAATTAAATGAGTATATAGTTATATTAGTAAATTAGAAATCCAAAATAGTAAATAATTTCAAAATGGAAGATATTGCAGGTAAAACATTTAAAGTCGTAATTGTCGGCAGTGGCCCTGCCGGATTAACGGCTGCCATTTATGCGGCTCGCGCCGACTTAAAACCATTAGTATTTGAAGGCCCCGAACCGGGTGGTCAGCTTATGACAACTACGGATGTGGAAAATTATCCCGGATTTCCAGAAGGAGTTATGGGTCCTAAAATGATGGATCTATTCCGTGAACAGGCTAAACGATTTGGTGCCGACGCACGGTATGGCATGGTAACCGACATCGAATTTGGTGAACGTCCATTTAAAATCACAGTGGATGAGGATACGGAAATTTTCGCGGAATCTATCATTGTATCAACAGGTGCTTCTGCCAAATGGCTGGGCCTTGAAAGTGAGCAACGTTTGCGTGGGTTTGGCGTATCCGCTTGTGCTACTTGCGACGGTGCTTTCTTCAGAGATCAGCACGTGATCGTTGTCGGTGGTGGCGATACGGCTATGGAAGAAGCAACCTTCCTGACCAAGTTTGCCAGTAAAGTGACTGTGGTCCACCGTCGTGATGAACTCCGTGCATCCAAAGCAATGCAGCATCGTCTTTTTAATAACCCTAAAGCTGAAATGATGTGGGAGAGCGAATTAGATGAAGTGCTGGGTGAAAAAACAGTTGAGGGTGTCGTTATCAAAAACGTTAAGACCGGTGAAAAAACAACTCTTGATGATGTGACCGGTGTATTTATAGCTATTGGACACAAACCAAATACCGACCTGTTTAAGGACGTGTTGGATATGGATGATGTCGGGTATATTCAGACAAAGAATAAGAGTTCCAAAACCAATTTCCCCGGTATTTTCGCCTGTGGTGATGCCCAGGACAGCCAATATCGTCAGGCCGTTACTGCCGCAGGATCCGGTTGTATGGCTGCTATCGACGCCGAAAGATGGTTAGGTGAGATGGAAACGGCAGAAGAAACAGAAGCCGTAGCTGATAAAAAGTAAAATTCAAATTACGTAATAAATTGTATTAAAAAGGCTTCTTAAGATATCTTAAGAAGCCTTTTTTTAAGGATGAAATACCTAAGCTTATTTTAAGATTTTAACCATCATTATCTTCATCCTCGTCTTCGTCATCTTCATCTTTATTGGCCTTCTTTTTCTTGTCTGAAGAATTGTCGCTTTCGTCCTCGTCTTCATCCTCATCTTCGTCTTCATCCTCGATGTTGATGATTTCGGCTTCTACTTCGTTTTCTTCATTGGGTTCTCTCTCAACAACTATGTTATAATCATTATAGAATAAGGCGAAAGCACCGAGCGCTGTAATAAGTGGACCCATAGCAAGGAGTGATGTTCCAAATCCTGCTACACCTATTGTGAGAGGTACATCCAGAAGTACATCTCCATCATCATTTTTAATAATAATACGGCGAATGTTTCCCTCTTTCAGAATCTGTTTGACTTTGCTTATTAGTTTGTCGCCGCTAATTCTGATTTCTTCAATTATTGTTTTGCTCATGACTTTACGCGTTTTATTTTCAAAAATAGTGTAAGGGTTTCACCTCTTTATAGTCTTATTACGAAAAGCAGTTATAAAAGATTCAAATTATGCTTGCTCACGTATTTTGTGCCTCAACTTATGGTGTGGATGCCCATTTAATTGATGTGGAAACGAATATTAGTGCCGGTATGCCGAAGTATTTCCTGGTAGGGTTACCGGACCGTTCGATCAGTGAATCGCGTGATCGTATCGAGGCGGCATTAAAAAATTCATCATATGAAATGCCGAGAGGACGTATTACGGTTAACCTGGCCCCGGCGGATCTACCCAAAGAAGGCAGTGCATTCGATCTGCCGATAGCTGTAGGATTCCTGGCTGCATCGAGACAATTGAAAACTCAAAAATTGAAGACCACGCTGATACTCGGGGAATTGGCATTGGATGGACATTTACGTCCGGTGAAAGGTGTTCTTCCAATAGCTGTGGAAGCGCAAAAACAAGGCCTCGAAAATATCATCGTCCCTGAACCCAATGGTTTTGAAGCAGCTGTTGTAAAAGGAATTGATGTTTATGCTTTTAAACATCTGCATCAGGTCATAAAATGGTTGCAGGGGAATGAAAAATATGTTCCGGTGAATCTGGATGTCGACCAATTTTTTCGCGACAGCCAGTCAAAGAACGTGGTGGATTTCAGGGATGTGAAAGGCCAGGAGAATGTAAAACGAGCGATGGAAGTGGCTGCTGCCGGGGGACACAACATAATCATGGTGGGTCCGCCGGGTTCAGGAAAAACCATGCTGGCGAAGAGGCTTCCAACGATCCTGCCTCCGGTCAACCTGGATGAAGCACTCGAAACAACGAAAATACATTCGGTGGCCGGTATTTTACCGGAGGGCAAGGGCCTGGTGTCACAACGCCCCTTTCGATCTCCCCACCACACGGTTTCGGATGTTGCGTTAGTAGGCGGGGGAAGTATTCCAATGCCTGGTGAAATATCTCTGGCACATAACGGGGTCCTTTTTCTGGATGAATTGCCGGAATTTAAACGAAGTGCCCTGGAAGTATTGCGTCAGCCGCTTGAAGACGGACATGTTTCCATATCGAGAGCCCGAATGAGTGTTAGCTATCCGAGTAAAATAATGCTGGTCGCATCCATGAATCCGTCACCGACGGGCGATTGGTACGATCCGGATAATCCCAATGGAACCTCACCGGTGCAGATGCAACGGTATCTGAGTAAAATAAGCGGGCCTTTGCTCGATCGTATAGATTTGCATATCGAAGTCAATAAAGTCAGTTACGAGGAATTGAGCAGCAGGTCAAGTGGGGAAACATCGGATTGTATCCGGGAACGGGTGGTCAGGGCAAGAGAAATTCAGACGAAAAGGTTTCTGGGTATGAAAGGGATTTATTGTAATGCACAAATGAGTACCCGTATGGTGCGCAAAATGTGTCGAATTGAAAAAAACAGTTCCGAACTATTGAAAAAGGCGATCGATAAATTTGGATTATCGGCACGTGCTTATGATCGTATACTAAAAGTATCCCGCACGATAGCGGATCTTGACTTTTCGGAGGGTATAAAGACCTCCCATGTCGCCGAAGCCATTCAATATCGAAGCCTCGACCGGCAGGGCTGGATGGGATAATAGCAGTGAGCAGTTATCCGTAAATAGTATCAGTTGAATTCTTTACCTGGTAAAGAATAAATAAAACGTCCTGACTGTCATTTCGATGCCCTGTGGGACGTGGTAATCCTCTTCCGTAATATTATCAATAGGTTTCATCAACAGTATATCTATAAATAACTGACAACAATTAAGCAAAGATTATGGAAATCTTTTATTATGATTTACTATTATCAGAACATAAGGATTCTAAGATCAGTATACCTCAACAAAAAAGCGGCTGATACATGAGAAGGAATAAAAATTATTATTGGCTAGTAAAGAGTATGTCAATTCTAAGTGTATGTTTGTTCTTTCTAACATTTTTAGCCTATGGGGGACATAAATACTCTGTCAATAAACAAAAGCCACTACATCTTGTTCGTACGACGAAAGGAATGGTATCAGGCGTGCCTACTAAGACGGCGGGTGTTGAGGTTTTTAAAGGTATCCCGTATGCGGCAGCACCTGTAGGTGATTTGAGATGGCATGCTCCTCAACCACATAAAAATTGGGATGGAGTCTTGAAAGCAGGTGGTTTTTGTGCTAATTGCATGCAGGCTACGCAAAACCAGCAATTGAATCCACCGAATGTGAACAGGAAATCAGTATGGACAAAACCGTTCATGATTCCGAAAAGCCCGATTAGTGAGAATTGTCTCTATTTGAATATATGGACAGCGGCCAAGTCATCATCTGAAAAACGACCCGTTATAGTCTGGATTCATGGTGGTGGATTTCAAATTGGATCGGGATCGGTACCTGTTTATAACGGACAAGCGATGGCTAAAAAAGGAGTGGTTTTTGTAACGATCAATTACCGGCTCGGCGTATTCGGTTTCCTGGCTTTGCCGCAACTTAGCAAGGAATCGGAACATCATGCCAGTGGTAACTATGGATTACTCGACCAAATAGCGGCCCTTAAATGGGTAAAAAAGAATATAGCAGCTTTTGGAGGGGACCCGGAAAATGTGACGATCGACGGACAATCGGCAGGATCTTTTAGTATCAATTACCTGGTAGCTTCGCCATTGGCTAAAGGATTATTTCAACGGGCCATTGGAGAAAGCGGTGGTGATATGGTATCTGATCCAATGAAAACAACTATCAGTTTACAGCAGGCCGAAAATAATGGAGAGGAATTATTAAAGAAACTGCAGGTATCCTCGTTGGAGCAATTGCGAAAATTACCGGCAGACACCATTCGAAAAGTGGCCGGATCATTCAATCCGAATATTGACGGATATGTATTGCCGGAAAAAGTCTCAAAAATATTTGTTGAAGGCAAACAAAACGATGTCTCAACGTTAACCGGGTGGAATGTGGATGAAGGAACGGCTTTTTCCATCTATTCAAAACCGGTGAATGCCACAGAGTTTAAAAAAAGGGCAAAGCAGATTTTTGGGGATAAAGCAGGTCAGTTTTTAAAATATTACCCGGCGCAGACAGATAAAGAGGCTCAACAATCGCAAATGCATTTGACCCGCGATTTATTGATTGCCATTCAAAATTACGATTGGGCGAATATGCAAAGTAAAACAGGAGAATCGGATGTTTACCTGTATACCTTTGATCGTAAAGTACCGGCTGAGGGAAATTTTAAATTCTTTGGTGCTTTTCATTCAGGCGAAATTGCCTATGCACTCGACAATCTCAGTTACCTGAAGAGGCCGTGGAAGTCTGTCGATAGAAAATTGGCCAATATCATGTCCTCTTACTGGGTTAATTTTGCCAGGACCGGAAATCCAAATGGTAAAGGTTTACCGGAATGGCCGGTATATAAACTCGATAAGAACCAGGATATGGAACTCGGCAAAACAACTGGTCCTCAACCTGTACCGAATAAAGCAGCCATGGATTTTTTGATCAGGTATTTCAATAAGTGAATTTTATTTGAGATCATTGAATGAAGCTTTATAATTTTGAGACGATAGACGGTCAACCGTAGACAGTAGTTACCCGGGTGCTTTTTAATCATGCTTTTACATTGAGAATCGCGGATACGCACGGATGGAAGGATTAACGCGGAAAGTTTTAAGACTGAGAAGGCGATTAGTAAACCCAATAGCCGTATTTGTTATTAGACAAGATACTTTGATAAAATCCAAATACGGAACAGCGTAATCCGTTAAGATCTGTGATTCAGACAAATTAAAAGCGAGCATCAGGTAACAACGCTCTTCTGTCTGTTGTTAGTGGTCTATGGTCCTTTTTTTAAACTTAGTTTATCTGTTATTTCCGTATTCCAATATTCAGCATCCGGAATCACCTATTTCATAAATTCTAAAAAATAAAAAATTCTAATTTCTGATTACTACATTCTATATTCTTTTTAAAGCTTTAATACACTTAATAACATCGTAACTAAATAACATCTAAAGTCTGATTTCAGAATAGAACCCTGATGCCCAATCAATTTGCCGATATAGCTTTTCCGACAGCGGTACGTGAAGTATTTACATACCGGATTCAGGATAAAATGATAGATAAAATAAGTGTCGGGATGCGTGTTTGGGTGCCTTTGCAATCGCATATGGCAATTGGGATGGTCGTCAGGTTACACAACCATAAACCGGATTTCAAAACAAAGGATATCGCACGGATTCTGGATGATACACCGGTGATGTCCGAGGAAATGCTGGCGTTAACGGAGTGGGTACATCGTTTTTATTATGCAAGCTGGGGAGAAACGATACAGGCGGCATTACCGGTTGGAATGAACTTCCAATCGGAAAAGTATATCAAACCGGGTAATGGCCTTCAGTTACCAAATCTTGGTATTGAGAAAGAGATTATAGAGTCGATTTTAGAAGGTGGACAATACAGCCTTAAGGAGGCTGAGAAAAGGTGGAAAGAATCCGGTACGAAAATCATAAAAAGGCTTGTCAAAAAGGGGTTGCTGGAAATATGGGAAGAGCCTAAAGTTAAAATTGAGGCTAAAAAAGAAAATCGCTGGAATTGGGCCACTCGTGTTGATGGTGATACGATCAATGAGTATTGGTCGAATTATTCAGAAGGGAAGCAGCCAAAATGGGTTAAGGCTCTGAAAGAGTTATATGATTATGGACATCCGGTGCGGCAAAGCCAAATAAGTAATTTTGAATATGTTAATTCATACAGTTTAAAGCGAATCCAAAAAGAAGGATTGATTAAAGTCGTTAAGGTGCCTGTCAAGCAGGAAGTCCCAGACCTGGAATATGATCCAACTAAAATAAAGACACTGAATATCTATCAGAAAGAGGCTTATGACCTGATTGCCAATAAAATTGATGAGGAAGAGTTCCAGAATTTCCTGTTATTCGGTGTTACTGGCAGTGGTAAAACGGAAGTCTATATCCATGCATTAAAAAAAGTATATGAACAGGGTAAAGGAGGCCTGGTTTTAGTACCCGAGATTGCCCTTACACCTCAAACGGTTCGCCGGTTTTATCAGATATTCGGTGATAATATCGCTGTTTTACATAGCCGACTCAGTGAACGGGAACGGTATGATGCCTGGCAGGACCTGCAGAACGGTAAAAAGAAGATTGCGATTGGGGCACGGTCGGCTGTATATGCCCCGGTGAAAAATCCTGGTATCATTATTATAGACGAAGAGCATGATTCATCGTACAAGCAGGAAGACCCGTCCCCTCGTTATCATGCACGGGAAGTGGCGATTATGCGTGCCTACAGGAATAATGCTGTTGTTGTTATGGGATCCGCTACGCCAAGTATGGTAAGCCTCAGAGCGGCACAAACGGGTAAAAGCGTGATGTTGAAATTGCCGTCACGTCATGCTAAAGTAGATATGCCGGAGGTAAAAGTCCTCGATTTAAAACAATATCAGAAGGCTTTAAGGGGGCCGTTGGCCATTCCGTTATATCTTGATATTGAGCAGGCTCTGGCACGGAATGAACAAATAATTCTCCTATATAACCGGAGAGGTTTTGCCAATTATTTACAATGTGAATCGTGCGGCCACATCGAAGAATGCCCGCATTGTTCCGTGAGCCTGACTTATCACAAATACCAGAATAACCTTCGTTGCCATTACTGCGGTTACAGCCGGCCTGTCCGGCATACATGTCATTCTTGTGGAGCGAAGACGGTAGTACAAAAAGGTTCCGGAACACAGCAGGTTGAAGAAGAGATTTCCACATTATTCCCGGAGGCAAGGATTTTAAGAATGGATCAGGATACTACGAGTGGTAAAGATGCCCATGCGCGAATCCTCAATAAATTCGGGCGTAAAGATGCCGATATATTAATAGGAACGCAGATTGTGGCCAAGGGCCTCGATTTTCCGGATGTCACCGTTGTTGGTGTTGTTAATGCCGATACCGAACTGGCATTCCCATCGTACAGGTCGGGAGAACGGATGTATCAGCTGTTAAGCCAGGTTGCCGGACGTTCAGGCAGATCCGAAAAAAAGGGAATTGTCTATTTTCAGACATGGCAGCCTGAGCACTTGTCTGTTGCGTGTGCGAGGAAACATGATTATGAAAGCTTTGCCAGTCAGGAAATGGTATACAGGGAAGAGTTGGCTTATCCGCCCTTTTCCCGGATTCTTCAATTCAATTTTAAATCAAAAGATGGAACGGCAGTCCACAAAGTGGCTCATGCGTTTTCCAAATGTATCGTGGAAGCAGGGAATAACGCCCCGGTTTTGGGTCCTTCTCCATCTGCTATAACAAGGGTCTATAATGAATATCGCTGGGAATGCCTGCTGAAAATCAGTCCTTCTAACGGTGCCAATGCAATAGAGCGGTTGCTCGATCATGCTTTTCAATTATATGAATCGAAGAAACCGAAAGGAGCTTCTAAAGTACGCATTACCGTGAATGTGGATTCATTATAAAATCGGAGGACGAAGAGCGGAAAACGGATACTGAAATTCTCTTAATAAACCCAATAACTCAATTTGCTCAATAACTATTTACTCTATGCGCTATGCTCCATGCTCATTAATTTTATTGCCAAACGGGAAGAGCGAAATCGACAGTTATCTATTTTCTAAAAATGATATTTCATTATAGGTTTAAGTCAGTGTATATTTGCCTTGTGGAGATAATTAGTGTATGATTGTAAAATGTCGAAATTGTTTTAATACGGATTTTTATAACCATCGTACCGCAAACAGGATAAAACTACGGCTATGAATAGTCAGAATGATCTTTTTGATGGAATAACTCTTCAATCCATTGTCGAATCAATGATATTTGCCAGTGATACCCCGATATCAGCAGAAGATTTATGCCGGGTAATACATGAGACTGATGAACGTATTGAGCTCCTGCCCGGGGATATCGAACAGATTGTCGGAGAATTGAATGATGATTATAATGAAACGGGACGGGCCTTTGAGATTCAGCATATCGGTGGCGGATATACCTATTCGACCGATAATCGTTATCATAAATGGCTCCAAAAATTTCAACATGAGAATGTTTCAAGAAAGGTCACTCCTTCTGCTCTTGAGGCACTGGCCATCATAGCGTACAAACAACCCATCACCAAACCGGAGATCGATCATATCAGGGGTGTTGATTCAGGTTATATTGTCCGTCAGTTATTGGAGAAAGAACTGGTTGAGGTAGCCGGAAGAGCTGAACGCCCCGGACGTCCATTATTATATAAGACCAACATCAATTTTCTGAAACATTTTGGAATCAACTCCGTTGAAGAATTACCCCGGCCAAGGGAGATCAATGAAATATTGCAGGATGATGATATGGCGGAACACCGTCAGATTATGTTGGAATTGAGAGCGGAATTGGCGCAAGTCCAGAATGGAAATGAAGAAGAGCGTGAAGCCTGATTTCATAGCCGTTAATAGTTCTGTCAGTTAATAAACACCTTTTTATATAGAAAGCAGCATTAAAGTATGTCAAACGGGAAATACGGTAGATATCAGAGGAAAAAGAAAAAAGGCAAAGCTCCTTATGTAGCTACGAAGAAAACCCAGCCGGAGATTATGAGATTAAATAAATACATCTCACGATCCGGTATTTGTTCAAGGCGCGATGCCGACCAGTTGATTGCGGAGGGTAAGGTTACCGTGGATGGTGAAGTAATAACCGAAATGGGTACAAAGGTGAAACCTTCTGCGGAAGTAGTAGTGGATGGTAAAAATATAAATCCCGAGCCTTTTGTCTACATCCTGATGTATAAGCCACATGATACCATTACGACTACAAATGACGAAAAAGGCAGGCGTACGGTCATGGACTTTATTGAGAGTGCAACAGGTAAAAGGGTTTATCCCGTAGGACGCCTGGACAGAAATACAACCGGCGTGTTATTATTGACCAATGATGGCGAACTGACCAACAGGTTAATGCATCCGAGTTATGAAACGGGCAAGCTATATGAGATTATCTGCGACCGACCTATCATGAAGGAGCAGATGGATCGGCTCAAAAGCGGTGTAGAGCTCGAGGACGGCAAGGCCTCGGCTTATTTTACACGGTGGGAACTTCCTTATAAAAATGTTATCACTATTGGAGTACATGAAGGCAGGTATCATATGGTTCGCCGTATGATCGAGGCCATTGGAGCCGAAGTGAAGGAGTTGAAGCGGACAAACTATGCCGGTTTAACACTTAAGGGATTACGACCGGGACGCTGGCGTTATCTCCAGCCGGATGAAATTAATAATCTTCGTAAAAGCGTTAAGTTGAAAGAATTGAAAATCAGTAAATAAGTACTATGAGTCGGCATGCTGTAAGAAAAGAGACCGGTGCAATTCCTTCCACCCAGAATCTTCCAATCACGTATGATTTGTATGTACCGGATGTAACTGATTCACTCCCTGTTATTATTTTTCTGCACGGTTTCAAAGGTTTTAAGGATTGGGGGCCTTTCCCGGATGCTTGTATAGAGATGGCAGAGCATGGTTATGCGGTTGTTGCCATGAATTTTTCCATGAATGGAATAGGTGATAATCCAACGGAATTTGACCGCTTTGATTTGTTTGCCAAAAATACATTGTCGCAGGAACAAGATGATGTTAAATGTATTCTGGATGCTATAAAAAGCGGACAAATCTCATCGGGTAAAGCTGTTTTGGAGACATCAAGGATTGGTGTGGTTGGACATTCCCGGGGTGGGCATACCGCTATTGTGGCAGCTGCTAATTTCGATGAAATAAGTTGCCTGGTCACCTGGGCCGCTGTGGCTGATTATAATAAGCACTGGTCTGCTGAGATGATAACCGACTGGAAATCAAAAGGCTATACAAAGATATTAAACTCGCGAACCGGTCAAAGTATGCGTGTTGATAAAGTGGTTTATGATGATGCCCGTGAAAACGCTGATGCCTTAATGGCAATAAACAGGATTAAAGAACTGTATATCCCGATATGTTTTATTCATGGTAAAGAAGATGAGGCCGTTTCATATAAAAGTGTTAACCGGCTTTACGAACAATGTCCGGGTAATGAAAAGAAACGTGTTATCATACCTCATACCGGTCATACCTTTGGGGGTTCTCACCCGTTTGAGGAAGATACGTTACCCGATTCTTTTGCTGAATTATTAGATATTACTATAAATTGGTTTGATTCTAATCTTTAGATGTTTTTTAAGATTTATTCGATAAATTAAAGAAAGCATTGGATGTGTAGGTAAATGACCAGATTTAAGAAAAAATCGGAGTTTTATCATTACCAGGAACCGCCCTATATATTATAATTGGCCCACCTTGATAAGTGGGATTTTAGTTGTTGTAATCTTATTCATCAGCAACACGCCCCGGTTGAGAGCTCAGGGTAAGGATAAACCCCTTGTCCTAAATCGGGAATTTGTTAAAACGGCTCAGCAGGCCATTGATTCGGTTTACGATTTCAACTATGCCGCTTCAGAAAAGATCCTGAAACCATGGAAAGAAAAATATCCTCATAGTCCTTTGTGGCAATTCTGGAAAGGGCTGCATGTATGGTGGAAAATGCTCCCGGATCTTTATAATAAATCGCATGATAAAGAACTGGTATTCGAGTTCTCGAAGGCGGATTATATGTGTTCACGTATTTTAAGTAACGATCATCAAAACCTCGATGCGCTTGTTATTAAAGCGGCTAGTAATGGGTTTTTAGCACGTTATTATTCAAATCGTGAAGAGTGGCTTAAATGTTTTCAATATGGTAAACAAGCAATGGATGCTTTGTTTCTGATTCAGAAGATCGATCCGTCGATACCTGATATCAAATTTGGCCTGGGTATTTATAATTATTATACGGCCTATCTTCCGGAAGAATACCCTTTATTAAATAAATTTTCATGGATCTTACCTGAGGGTGATAAAGAAAAAGGGATCAAAATGTTGAAAACAGCGGCGGATAGCAGTGCTTTTGTCCGACCTGAATCCATTTATTTTCTGGGGCGTATCTATATGACGGGAGAGCATCAAATACCGTTAGCTATCAAATATTTTCAAATATTAAACCGGAAATATCAGCATAATGCTTATTATAAGATGATTCTGGCTCAAATTTATTATGAAAATGAAGATTACTATCGTGCCATGAATTTGATCGATACTTCATTATCAGAAGCAGAAAAGAATCCGGGACCCTTTACATATGCTCTGAAAGAACATATGTACTCTATCAAAGGATTAATCCTATTTAATTTTGGCGAAACAAAAAAAGCTATAGACTTTTTCAAAAAGACTCAGCAAATTAGTAAGAGCTCACCGGAAGGTGTGAACCGTAACGACTATCTTTTGGCAGGGTATTATTTAGGGCGTATTTATCAGGGTATGAAAAAAGATAAATTGGCTCAAAAGTATTATGGGGATGTGGGTAAAATTCATTCCGATTCTAAATTTGTAACCCTGGCAAAAAAAAGTTTGGATGGTTTAAAGAAGAGGTAAGGAAAACTGAACGGCTATTAATTGATACAAATGAAAAATTGGCCTGAGGTTCAATTTATAAAAAGGAAACGCCAAAAGTATATCCGAATCAGAGTCCGGCCTGAAAAGATTATTGTCTCTGCTCCAAAACGGTGCAGTAAGAGAGAAATGAGCAGTTTTCTTCAGGACAAAACGGAGTGGGTGAATGCTACGCTCTTTAAAATGAAGAAACAGGTTGCAGAACTGGAGAAGCGGAAAGCGGATAACGAAGGTAAGATATTACTTCGCGGGGAATGGAAGCCGCTAATGAAAGTCAGGATTAACAATTCCGGGGATCGATGGGATTTTTTTGAAAGGGATAACCGGCTTCTTTACGCACCACCTGCAGGAGTAAGCGATTATCCGCCTGAAAAGGTGTTACTGAGTTTTTATCATTACTGTGCCAAACGGGAAATACCTGAACGTTTTTACAACTATTCAGAAAACCTGCCTTTTGAATTCAATAAAGTTTATATACGATCGCAAAAAACAAAGTGGGGAACCTGTTCGAGCAAGAAGAATATTTCATTTAACTGGCGCCTGGTCAAATGTCCGTATTGGATTTGGGAATACCTTTTTATCCACGAATTATGCCATACCGTTCACATGAATCACAGTAAAGAATATTGGGCCCTTGTAAACCGGTATTATCCGGCATACAAGAAAGCAAGAAAGTGGATTAAGGAAAACGGGATGTTGATTTTTGATACTCCCTGAATAATTATAATACCTGCATTCAGTCTTATGTTTCACTGAAACATAAGACTCGCTGTACGGGTAAGTTAAGCAAATTCTGTTTCCAACGATTCAACAGGGATGATGAGCGGATGATTTTTGATTTCAAGCGTAAAAAGTTTGGCGGGCGGTAAATTCAATAGGACAAGTTTCTCATCACAACAATACTTGGAAACCAGGTCTTTCTCGTACTTACACCGGAATTTTTTGAAATTCAGGTATTTATAATAGGTGATATACGTTCCCTGTTTGCAATATTCGAGCTTTTTCTTCCAAATTTTACGACTTTCGCCTTTGGGTAAACTCTCATAAGGAATACTGGAGAATATATAGTCGTAACGATAGTTGGAATCAAAATTCAAAAAATTCTGATTGTGAATTTTAACATTAAAAGGAGTACCGTATTTTTTCTCTATGATATCAAAGAAGTGCTTATTGATTTCAACAATGTCAAAATGATCCTTGGGCCCCAGGTTTTTAATGATACGCTTCGTAAAGGCTCCTGTTCCGGGTCCTATTTCAAGTATATTTACTGCTGATCGTTTCTTTTTTCTTAAATTTTGCTGCAATATTTGGGTGATGTCCCGGGCGAGAAATTTCGAACTCGGTGCAATGGAGCCGGTATATCGCATATCTTTAAGAAAGTATTTAAAGTATAGCAAACTTCTGGATACTTAATGGAATATTACTGTTACATGTATATGGGAAAAAACAGAATCTTAACAAATTTTCATGGTTAATTGTATAATAACATGCTATATATCAATTTATTCCAAAATAACAATGATATTTTTAATGTTTTTACAATCATTATGGTTCTCGAAGACCATTCATTTTCTGATATATACATTTGAAGATTTTGAATTATAGATTAAATCATAATCCAAATCAATAAACATGTTTAATAATCAATAACAGGGAATATGACAACCTGAACAATTTTTGAAATCTTTATTAATATATCAAATTAAAACGTATTAGTTAGTTGTTTAGAAAATTATATTGTCAACTGCTTATAAAAATTCTAAATGGGGCATTATTCTACCAATTCTTTGAGAGCTGAGCGCATAATCTCTATATCACCCCGGGTATTATAAACATTCGGCGCCACCCGAATGGCACTACCCCGGAAAGACACCGAAATGTTTTTATCCTGAAATTTTTGTTTGGCAACCTCTGTCTTAACATGTTTAGGTAGACGGATACCAAAAATATGGTCGGCTCTGTAGGCAGTATCTTCAATTTTATAACCCAAAGCGTCTAAATTATCTATTAACTCATCACTGAGCGCCCGGCAGTAATCTTGTATATTACTAACCCCCCAATCGAGAATTTGTTGTAAGGCCGCTTCCATCATCGGGACAAGAATAAAATTACTGCGTTCGCCTACATCAAATCGTACAGCTCCCGGTTGATATGCATTTTTATAATTCACTAACTGTGAAAAGTCACTGCTTTCTTCACGTAAAAGCCAGTTTTCTTCTATCGGTATGCCATTTGTGAATCGTTCACTAAAATAAGCTAAGCCGATAGAATATGGCCCCATTAGCCATTTGTATCCGGCACATATTAATGCATCGGGCTGGATTTCCGCAATATCAAAAGGCAGGGCGCCTATACTTTGTGTCCCATCTATAACAAAATATGCACCGGCACTGCGGGCTTTTTCCCCTATTGTTTTTAAATCAAACAAAGTTCCATCGGTCCAGTGAACATTGCCCAGTGCCACTAATAGGGTGTTCTCATCAATGGCTTCATTTATGGCTTTATTCCATTCCGCTCCGCTTCCGTGGCGGCTAATCTGTCGGAATTCAGTATTATTTGACCGGGCATATCGTAACCACGGGTAATAATTACTCGGGAATTGTTCCTCGGCAACGACAATGTTTTTTCCGGATGAATTGGGAAGATTACGAGCTACTACGGCCATCCCGTAAGAAACAGAAGGAATAATAGCTATATTCATGGGGTCTGATGTGTTGATTATACGGGCGAAGAGATTACGAAGTTCATCACTCTGTTGGAAGAAGTCGTCCGGATGAACTCTCCATGGCTCTCTTTTTAGCCGGATGCCATTGATCCCGGCTTCTTCAACAGATTTGAGCAATGGAGACATATAAGAGCAATTGAGGTAATGGAAATCGTCAGGTAGCGTAAATAAATGTCGTTGATTATTCATTAGTATTATGTTGTGTTAATTGATCAAGGACTTGAAATGAGGTCGGCCCATATTGAAAAAGAACATCGAGCACACTACACCATGGCTCAAAATCTTCGAAATGCTGCCGGTATACCGGATGGATAAAATCAGGATCTTTCCGTCGTTTGGCCTGACGTTGATAATGCCGGCTTTTATATTCCTGGTATATCACATCTGCACCAATGCGTTCAGCAAAAAGATCAGGATCAGAGCTATATTCGGTAATATAACTCGCCGATTCCAATTCCTTATCAAGATAAAGAAAGGTGAAAAGACGATTACGAAAATAATTGTTAAAAGCCATTAAAAATTCAAAGTCAATGGCTTTTTGGAAATCTGCTGTTATTTCGGGTTCATAAAAATCAAAATAGATACTGTTACGATAATTGAAATTCAAAGCTCGTAAAAGAGGTGTAATCCAATCCTGCGAGTGATCTATACGAACCTGATTAACCGGTTTGGATCGATCTTCTGTTCGTACGGGAATATTGATCCACTGCGTCCCGCCAGGAGTCCTTATCCTGGCCCTGTGAATCCTGCTTTTCCTGGAAAACTTCTCCACATCCTGTAATACGGCCCGGTCTGCCTGCAGCAAAGCAGCCAGGTAATACAAGTCAGGAGCGAAACAGGGCGTTAACAGGGCAAGTTTCATATCATTTTAATTAATTCTAATACACGTATGTATGGCATAAAATACATAATCAGGAATGATATTGTCAGATCATAATCCTTCACATTAATAACGTTATTGATTTTTGTTGTTGACCAGCAATAGTATCCTTATTTTTAGTTTTATCGATAATTGCGAATTATGTAAATAAAATTATTACAAAATGTCAGAAAACGTACGCGTAAGATTTGCTCCTTCACCAACCGGATTATTACATATTGGGGGATTACGCACTGCCCTGTATAACTATTTATTTGCACGACATCATGACGGTGAGTTTATTCTTCGTATTGAAGACACTGATCAGAATCGTTATGTGGAGGGTGCTGAGGAAGATATTATTAAATCATTGAAGTGGGCGGGACTCGGATATGATGAGGGCCCCGATATTAATGTCGAAGGGAAATACGGCCCCTATCGCCAGAGTGAACGGTCAGAGTATTATCAGAAATATGCCGAACAGCTTATTGAAGAAGGATATGCTTACTATGCTTTCGATACGGCAGAGGAAGTTAACGACATGCGGGAGCGTCTGCAAAAATCGGGGAACCCGTCACCGAAATATGATGCAATCACGCGTATGGCGATGAAAAACAGCCTGACACTATCCAAAGATGAAGTGGATCGCAGGCTGGAAGCGGGAGAAAAGTATGTGGTGCGTTTAAAAGTGCCCCGCCGGGAGACCATCCGGTTTGAGGACGAAGTACGTGGTTTTGTGTCTTTCGAGAGTCACGGGCTTGATGATCAGGTTTTACTGAAATCAGATGGTTTGCCCACTTATCATCTGGCAAATGTTGTGGATGACCACCTGATGGGGATCACGCATGTGATTCGTGGAGAAGAATGGTTGAGCAGCGCTCCAAAACATATCCTGCTTTACGAATATCTGGGATGGGAATCGCCCAAGATGGCACATCTCCCTCTGATAATGTCGCCCGAAGGTGGAAAACTTTCCAAGCGTAATGCTGATAAACTGGGTATACCGGTTAACGTGCGTGATTATATCCAGCAACGTTATGAGCCGGAAGCATTAGTCAACTTCCTGGCATTTTTGGGATGGAGCCCGGGTGATAATCGTGAAGTATTAAGCCTTGATGAGTTGATATCCGAATTCAGCCTGGACAGAGTGAGTAAAAGTGGTGCCGTTTTTAACATCAACAAGTTAAATTGGTTCAACGAACAATATCTGCGCTCCCGTTTGGAAGTCGACCTGTTGCCGGAGGTTAAAGAGATAATTAAGGAATATGGTTTCGATGGCTATTCCGATGAATTTATCATGCAAGTCATCAAACTCATGAAAGAACGGGCCCAACTGGTAAATGAATTTGTTTCGCAGGGCCAATATTTCTTTGAAGCTCCACAGGCCTATGATACCAAAACACGAAAAAAAGCATGGAAAGATAATACGGGCGATTTGGTTCAGGCTTATATATTACGTCTTCAAAAGATGAATGAAGATGATTGGGAACCCGCAAAAATTAAGGATGAGTTGAAAAACGTACTGGCTGAAAAAGAAGTAGGTTTTGGAAAACTGGCCCTGCCGACACGCCTTGCCGTAACGGGAATGGGCTTTGGACCCGATTTATTTCAGACGTTGGAACTATTAGGAAAAGACGATGTTATAAATCGCCTTAAAAAAGCTGTCTCCGAATTGGGATAAAAGCTATTATTTACAAAACAGTGAATTAACGTTTTTTTGCCAAAGAGGATTTCTCCACTTCGACCGGAATGACGAGGGATGAGTTTGGATGAGGATTCGAGACTTACTAAAAGTCTTCCGAATTCATATTCCGCAGTTTTTCCAGGAATTAATCAACGGGTAGTTATTTTTAAACGTATAAAACAGCGGATCAAATATTTTTAGCCGCTGTTAATCTTTTCGTATAGGTTTTGGAGAATACTAATAAGAAAATGTTGATAATAAACCGCCCTTCCCTTATTTAGTTATTAAAATCAATTTGACCCTTATCTAAAATATGTTATCTTTTGTAATGTTTAATTGTTAAAATATCATCAAAAAATGGATAGCAGCATATGTTAGATACTCAGGCATTACTTAAAATAAAGGGGGTAAGTAAATCATATAATGGGGTTGAGGTTCTTGAAAATATTACGTTCACGCTCAATGGTGGAACCTGTTTTGGTTTAGTCGGTAATAACGGTGTCGGAAAATCGACTTTGATCAATATTCTTATTGATTTAATCAGGGCAAATTCAGGACGTATTGAAATAGACGGAAAAACCTATGAACAGAATGGAATGGAGATCAGGCAAATTATGGGAATTTTGCCTGAAGCCAGTCCAATAAATGAAGAGTTGACAGCTTATGAGCAATTGTGGTTGACCGGTTTGATGTATCGAATACCTAAAAATGAGTTATCAATACGAATTAATAGTCTGTTTTCATATTTTTTTGATGATATGAAAGAGTTGTATCAGGATTGTGCCTCCTATTCAACCGGCATGCGGCAAAAATTAGGTCTCATTGCCGCGCTGATGCACAAACCGAAAATACTAATTCTGGATGAGCCTTTTTCCGGTTTGGATCCCACTTCATCGCATCAACTGATTGAGTTTCTCAATAGTTATTTAAATACTGACCGGGTAATTTTATTATCCTCTCATAATCTATCCTATGTTGAGAAAATTGCTAATCGGGTTGGCATTCTTCATGAAAAGCATTTTGTCTATGACGGCTCGATGGAAGATTTGACGGAAAAAGGCACGCGTGTTATAGAACACTCTCTATTCGAATTAATAAAACCGCAGCGTAAAGATGAAGGGGGAATACAATGGCTGATGAATTAGAGAAACTCAATTTTAAAGACTTGCTGTGGTTTACGTTAAAAACGAAGTTCCGTATTGCTTTTCTATCAGATAAGACCGCCGTTAAAAATATTCTTAGGGGTTTGTATTTCCTGTTTTTAATGGGGATGGGTGTACTATACGGGTTCCTCTATAATATAATAATGGCCAAAAGTAATATTGCAGGGATAGATATTAAAGCAAAGGTCTTCATCATTGTGACCATTATAGTTGTTCTGGTTATCAGGAACTATCTTCCGACGTTTAATCCTCCTTCCACTCTCATTTCCCGAATATATCCGGTTAAAAATTATCAAAAAACGATTATAAATATAGGTTCAGACTTAGTTACAAGTGTCACCATATTTATGACTGGTTTCATCATACCGTTTACTCTCGTTGCCCAATCATATACGATTCTGGATGTTCTCTTATTAATGATTATGGGAATGAGTGCTATTTTAATAGATCGGGGTATAAGAATACAAATGGAGTATGAAACAAAAAGTGGTAAACGTTTATTTAGTGGCACAGTATTAATTTTGATTGCCTTCATTGCATTTTTAACGCAATTATACTGGTTTTATAATCAGCTATTTGTGGTGATCTGGGGAATATCTTTGCTTTTATTGACCATATCGTTTCTATACAGCATTTGGGTTGATACATCAATAGATGGCACTCCTAAAGCACATAAAAGGAGAGACATAACTACTGATGCTCCATCGGTCCAATCTATGTTTCGTCATATTTATCTGCATGATAAGAAATACCGGAGACTATTAATCTCACTGCTCATCAAAATTATGTTGATATATGAAGTTTCTCTGGTGAGCCATGAGCAATCGGTTTTCACAATGGCCCTTTTCATCTCTATGATTATGAGTCCTTCCATCATTTTCAGCTATATACATAACAATTTTTTTGGCCATTTCAGAGAGTTGTGGTTGGGGAGTAAAGTCTATACACATGATCCCAGGTTTATTTTTAAACTATATTTACAGTCTTTGGTATTTCCCTTGTTGGTTGACTTTTCCTTAACGATTGTTTTGTTGGGCGTGGGGATGTATCTCGGTTTTTTAACTATGATATGGGTTCTCGGTTACCTGGTTCAGTTGATTATGTTTATATATTTAGGCTTTTTCATATCTATTCAAAAACCAATTAAGATTACTGAAAATATGGGACGCAGTTTTAAGCGATCCACTTCTCAATTGTATAGTTTACTTATGATTGTATTTGTTATTCTTACCGGTTTTGTCATTGTCATGAAATGGTACTGGTTTTTTCTATTAGTGATACCGGCCGCATATGTCATGCATCGAAAGATGTTTGATTTCTATGAGTCACGATCTCATACGGTTTATTCCACAATATTTTAAAGGAAGGTTACTTACCAGGAAACAACTAATTTAACGCAGATTCTTAAGGATATACATCATCTGCTCCGGAACATATTTTTCAGTATTGGTATTTGTAATTACCGTCTTTTTATGTTCCTTGCTTTGGGTTACGTTAGTATAATCATCTTCATTATAGTGATATATTTGCCATTGTCCTTCGGAATATTCCAAAGCTGTCAGATTTTCGATCCAATCGCCTGAATTGAGATATAACACCGAACCATCCGAATTGCGATAAGTACTGATATTCGGATGGTGGATATGTCCGCAAACGACATAATGATAACCGCTTTCTATCGCCAGGTCGGTTGCCGTTTTCTCGAAATCATGAATATATTTTATGGCGCTTTTAACGCTGTCCTTAATCTTTTTCGAGAATGAAAAACGGCCTTTTCCGAATAAATCTGACCAGAAATTAACAAGTTGATTTAATGTGATCAGAAAATCGTAACCTATAGCTCCCAGTTTTGCCAGCCATTTGGAATACTGCATAGTGACATCAAATATATCACCGTGGAAGAACCATGCCTTTTTTCCATCGAGATTTAATACCACTTTGTCTTTCAGATGAAAATTAGCGAGTTGTAATCCTGAAAATTTTCGCAGCATCTCATCGTGATTGCCGGTCAGATAATAGACCGGGATATCGGAAGTAACAAAATCCAGGATACGTTTTATTACTTTTCGATGGGCTTCAGGCCAATAATTTTTTCTGAATTGCCAGATATCAATGATATCTCCATTCAAAATGAGTACTTCAGGATCAATTCCCTCAAGATAATTTAGAAGCTCTTCAGCATGACAGCCGTAGGTTCCCAAATGTACATCCGAGATGACAGCAACTTGTATTTTTCGTATATGGGGCATATTGGTTTTTGTCCTAATTAACCCAATACATGTAAATAAAGTATTTCCCGGAAGTTAAATTATTATTAATTGCACATATGACCGGCAACAATTATCTGTAGTAAATTTTTGAATAAACATACTTGTTATTGCAAATATTTTTAGGATTGCCTAAATTTTACGTATTAAATTTAAAATATGGTCCAAAATATTTTTAAAAATCAGATCTGTATGAATTATAAAGTCGATTAGGGGATATTATGAAATGGGATTCCCACCTTGATACATCGCATCTTTCGTTAGAAGACGTGCATTCATCTATAGATACCATTAGTCAGAAAAGTAAATGGAAACGGCTGGTTGCTTTCCTTGGGCCCGCATATCTGGTTAGCGTAGGATATATGGATCCGGGTAACTGGGCAACGGATATCGCAGGTGGCAGCCGTTTTGCCTATGACTTGATATGGGTACTGCTTCTTTCCAATATGATGGCTGTATTATTACAATATCTGAGTGCCAAGCTTGGATTGGTGCGTGGTCGTGATCTTGCCCAGGCTTCCCGTGAGACCTATTCTCCGGTAATAAATTTTATGCTATACATCCTTGCGGAAGTGGCTATTGCGGCAACAGATCTTGCTGAAGTGCTCGGTATGGCAATCGGACTTAATCTATTGTTCGGTTTACCTATGCTAATCGGTGTTTCCATAACGGTTCTCGATACATTTTTACTACTCCTGTTTCAACGGTACGGGATGCGCAAAATGGAAGCTTTTATTGTGGGGCTGATTTCAATAATAGGCATTTCGTTTCTTATTAACTTGATTTTGGCAAAGCCGGATATGAGCCAGGTTGTCACCGGTTTTGTTCCCGCTTTACCCGGGTCATATGCGCTTTACATAGCGATCGGTATCATTGGCGCCACTGTGATGCCGCATAACCTCTATTTGCATTCCGCCCTCGTTCAAACACGTAAGATCTCTCCAACTAAATCCGGGTTGAAATCAGCCATCAAATTCAATCTGTTCGATTCTGTAATAGCTCTAAACCTTGCTTTTTTTGTAAATGCAGCTATTCTCATTTTAGCCGGAGCGACATTTTTTTCAACAGGCCATTATGAAGTGGCAGGTATCCAACAGGCCCATCATCTGTTGGAACCGTTACTGGGTTCAACACTGGCTCCGATTTTATTTGCCATTGCTTTAATTGCCGCCGGACAAAGTTCCACTATAACCGGTACACTGGCGGGACAAATTGTTATGGAAGGTTATCTTCACCTGCGTATACAACCCTGGCTGAGACGATTGATAACACGTTTATTGGCCATTATTCCGGCTTTTTTAACGATTCTCTATATGGGACCGAGGGCTTCGGATGAATTGTTGATATTAAGTCAGGTAATCTTAAGCCTGCAGTTAGGTTTTGCTATCATACCTCTTATTCATTTTGTAAGTGACAAAGAAAAGATGAAAGAAAATGTGATTGGAATCTGGGTAAAAATTGCAGCATGGGTCACAGCGATTATTATAATCGCATTAAATGTGAAACTGGTTATTGAAACATTGTCTGATTGGCTGAAAGCTGTTGATATGCTCTGGCTGCAAATACCGGTTATTATAATTGCCGTCGGAGCCGGAATATTATTGATTTATATCTCTTTTAAACCGGTTACATCACGCCGGAAATTTGGCTTACGGACACCACACACGCATGCCGACAAACCCCTTGGTGAGTTACTGGAAGCTGAGCCATACAAACGAATCGCCGTTACTGTTGATTTCTCACAAAGCGATTTAAAAGCGATCAGCAGTTCAATTTCACAAGGCGGGAAAAATATCGATTATGTATTGATCCATATTGTTGATACCGCCGGTGCCCGTATGATTGGTGGCGAGATATCTGATTTTGAATCATCGCACGACAAGGAAAAGCTGGAAGAGTATGTTGGAATTCTTAAGAAAAAAGGGTATAAAGCGTCATTAAAATTGGGCTATGGTGATCCCAAAAAAGTTATTCCGGAACTTGTGAAATTGGAAAATGCGGATATGCTGGTTATGGGCGCACATGGTCACCGTGGACTAAAGGATCTGATCCTGGGCCAAACTGTTGATACGGTTCGTCACAATGTGGATATCCCGGTATTGATCGTTTAACATGAATAAATCACTCAAGCATGAATACTATAGAACGAGCGAATCTTACGGAAACACAGGAAGATTATCTGAAGCAAATCTTTCTTATTGAAGAGATAAGGGATGTAGTGCCGACTCAGATGCTAGCCGAGCGACTCGGTGTCAAACCGGCATCGGTAACGGGAATGCTGAAAAAACTGACTGAGCTCAATTTAATAACGCATGAACCATATCGGGGGGTCCGGTTGACGGATATGGGGAAAAAGGTAGCCCTGGAAATTGTTCGTCATCATCGATTGGTTGAGCTTTATTTGACAGAGGCATTGGGTTATAGTTGGGATGAAGTTCATGAAGAAGCGGAAAAACTGGAACATGTTATCAGTGAAAATTTTGAAGCTCGCATTGCAGAATATTTGGGGCACCCTACACATGATCCTCATGGGGATCCTATTCCGTCGGTAAAACTGGAGCTTCCGCCGGCGCTCGATTTGGTTCCGTTAACGGAAATGGAATCAGGGGATAGTGGTTTAGTTAAAAGAGTACGTACTCAGGATAAAGATGAATTGAATTTATTGACAATACTTAAAATAACTCTGAATTCGCCCATTGTAGTGATTGAAAAAGAGAAGAATGGAATGCGCGTTAAAGTTAATGATGAACGATATTTGATCCCCCTCACTTTGGCTGCCCACTTACTGATAGCTGTACAAAAATAATCGGGTTTTCGACCGTATCCTTATAATTATTCAACAACCGGCTCCATAAAAAATGGAATGATTGTGGTATCTTTCACCATTTATAGCATATCTAACAGGAATTTAGTTGGTTATTACGTGGATACCTTATATAATAAAAACACTGTCTTACTAATAATGCTTCCACTTAATCGATTGTATATACATTGGTATCCCATAACAAAATTTTTATTAAAGTATTATTTTGAAGAAGTCGCGTTGTAATTATTCGGCTGCCGGATTTATAGCTATATCCTTTTTTGTGATCTTATTCAGCTTCATTCCATATCGGGCGGAATGTAGTTATCTGCGTATGAATGAGTATAGCAATGAGTCTGTCATGTTAGCCTCCAGACCAGATTTGCCACAAGTATGGAAAGTGGCAATCACCGGTAATAAAACCTATCCTGATGTAATTTTAAAAGAAGCGATTGCTACGGATGCCCCATCGTTTTTCCAAAAATTACGATTTTGGAATCGAAGCGGGCATGAATATTCTGAAACCGAAGTGAAAAAAGATGTTATACGCCTGGAGCATTTCTACCAAAGGCGGGGTTTTCCAGACGTCAAAGTCACTTACGATGTAAAAGATGGAAATAAGTCATGGAAACGCGAAGTTTTTTTTAATGTTGATGAAGGGAAACCAATCATTATTAAAAAAGTTGATTATCAAATTGATGGTAAAGAACGTTTTGCAAAAATAATAAAAGAAAGTTCGTCATATGAAAAGGCGCAAAACCATCAACCTCTGCAAGTAGGTAAGCGCTTCGAAGCGATAAAAATACCAGAAGTAAACGGTGAGTTTACATCAACACTGAAAAATCTTGGTTTCACATTCGCCAATGTTACGGTAGACTCGAAAACGGACTCCCTTAATCATACTGCACAACTGAAAGTAAAACTGCAACCGGGCCCTATTGGCTATTTGAGTCACATTGAGGTTGATGGTGAAAAAACAGTATCCAAAAGGCTGGTCAGAAGAGAGTCAGGACTCAAAATTGGGCAAAAATTTAGTCAAAAAAAGATAGGTTCTGCTCAGCAGATCATATTTAATCAACCACTATTCCGCTTTGTTACAATTGATATTCCGGATCAACCTATCGATTCTACAGTCAATGTTAAGATAAATGTCCGTGAACATAAATTGAGGTCTCTCGAAATAAGAATCGGTTTTGGTACTTCGGAATATTTACGTGGACAGATATCATGGACGCATCGCAATCCATTTGGCAATGCGCATAATTTTTCAATATCGGGACGAGCATCTTTTATAGAACAGCGGGCCGGAATCGATTATTTGATACCGTATGTTGTAAATAATAAAAGCAGTTTTGTCGTGTCTCCTTTTTTTGATCACCGTTTAGAACCCGGGTATGAATTGATGAGTGGTGGTGTGAATAATTCATTTGTTTATCAGCATACCAGAAATCTAACTACTTCGATATCATATGAGTATACCCGCAACAATCTCATGCAGAAAAATGTGAATATCAATTTGCCCGATAGTACTCAGCTATATAATATCTCATCGTTACAGTTTGCCGGGTTTTACAGGCAAAATGTAGTTGGAGGCAATACGGGGTGGATTATAAACCCATATCTGGAATTTTCTGGATTTTTGAAGACGGGTTCATATACTTACGAAAAAGCAACTCTGGATATCCGGCATTTAATGCGTATATCCGATGGAATGGATTTTGTGTTTCGTGCTAATGGTGGTGTTATATTTGCGCCTCAAAGTGATTCACTACCTGCCAGTATTCGTTATTTTGCCGGCGGATATGGATCTGTCAGGGGATGGTATCGGCAGCAATTGGGTCCAAAGCGTGTTCTCCTGAATAATAATGGTGACTTTAAAAGATATGCTCCTGATGGCGGGCGTATTAATTTTTCTTTCAATTTGGAACTTCGACATCAACTCAATTTCCTCATAAAAGGTCTGGGAATAGCAGCTTTTATGGATGGTGGGCAGGTTTGGAAACGTTTTTCAGATGTAACGTTTTTTAATTCCCAATCATTTAAAAGCCGAATACGCCAAATCAATTATGATGCCATGCAATATGGTATCGGTGCCGGTTTGAGTTACCAATCACCCATTGGGCCGGTTCGCCTTGATGTAGGCTACAAACTTAATCCGACCTATGCTGATCTGAATTATTATAACGGCGTATATCACGGTTCTCAAACCTGGCAGCGTATAGCCTTTCACTTCAGTATCGGGGACGTTTTTTAGCATTTTATGACCGAGAATAAAAATAAACATAGTATCCTCTTAAATTGGTTGAAAGCAAGAAGCAAATGGTGGCTTTTACCATTGTCCATCTTGCTTTTATTGGGTATTCTGCGTTTTTCCCTGAAGTCTGAGCCGGTATTAAAATTCCTGAAAACAAAAATTGAATTGATAGCTTCCGGATCTATTAACGGATCTGTAGAAATCGGTGCAATACACGGTGATTTATGGAAGGGGATAACAGCAACGAATATTAATGTTATTTCAAAGGATACTGTTCTTCACCTCGATACACTTCAAGCATCATATAATATTTTTGATCTGATTGGTATTCCTCATACGGTACAATCCATCACATTTCAGGGGTTACAGGTAAAAATGATCCAGGAAACTGACAGTACCTGGAATGTGATGAATATGTTACCGGCAGATACGACTAATAATAAAGGTGGTGGTAATATCCCCCTAATGTTTAATGATATTAAACTGCGTAATAGTCATATATCTGTTAATTCGCCATATTCGATTCCTGATACTACCTTATATCTTGATGAGATAACAATGCATTCCGGATTTCAATTGAAGAGGGTTGGTTATCAATTTGATTTGAAATCCCTGTCTCTAAAAGTGCATTATCCTTCTCTGGGCGAACCGGTTATTTTTAAAACCGAAGGTAAGGCGACGGAGAACAGTTATAATATTGAGAACCTGTTACTGGCTACGGGGCAAAGTATGATCAAGGCTGGTGGAACGTTTTCGGGTGATTCCACATCCGCATCATATCAATTCAATCTTAAGGGAGAGCCGGTTGCCTGGCAAGATATAAAAGCGGTAATGAATTCCTATCCTTCAACGGATAATACCAATATAACGTTGTCTCTGAGCGGTAATTACGATAACACCGGGTTAAAAGTAGATCTTAAAAGTGACAACATTAAACGGCTGGAATTGGAAAGCCATTTTCGCATAAAACCGGCGATTTCGATCACCAGGGTATCTGTTAAAGCAGATAGTATGAACCTCGCTCAACTGATGAATAATGATCAATATCCGAAAATACAATCAGCGAGGTTATCATTGAGTGGTGACGTTCCATTAAAAAATTACAAGCAAGCGAAGCTAAAGGGTAAAGCCGGGATACGGGATCTGGATATAGATAATTATCATGTTGACAAGTCGGATATTACCATAGATGTAAAGCCAGATGATGCGAGTCTGAATCTGGAAGCTCAGAGAGGTAATGAGAACATATATATGAAGGTCAATACAACAAACATCTGGGCAAATGATCCCGAATGGCAAGCCGAAGCCACTGTTCGTAATCTAAATCCTGCATATTGGCTATCCGACAGTACGCAGACAGGCGATTTGAATGTAAAAGTAACAGCATCGGGGGCAGGATTACAGCCGAACAAGAAAGCATGGAAGTTGCGGGCGAATCTTTTACCGGGTAGTTATAGAAAAATTCCATTTTCCGGCGGCTCGCTGGAGGCCAGCCTTACCGATAGCCTGGTAGAAGGAAAAACACATATTCAATTTAAAAAAGGAAGTATCGGGTTAGAGGCTCATAGTCTTTGGGCAAAGAAAGAACCGACTTATACATTTGCTCTTGAAACGCATCAACTGAATTTAACAGAATTAGGGAGCCTTGAAGAGTATCCGACATCACTTAATATCGTCCTGA
>Ga0102944_1000462_pt1 | contig 31457 bp, 20 predicted proteins | sample SalPonD_shore_MG_FD_78172 | JGI IMG/M metagenome (GOLD analysis project Ga0102944, IMG submission 78172) | Salt pond soil microbial communities from South San Francisco under conditions of wetland restoration - Salt Pond MetaG... | ecosystem: Environmental > Aquatic > Marine > Intertidal zone >... | reverse complement strand
GTGGCACAGAAGGCGCGCGTGCTTGCCGTGGATATATATGCTGCCAAAGCCGAGCTGGAGGTACGCGGCAAGCAGCTCGACCTTCTGGATAAAGAAGTCAATCAGGTGCGCAAGGCGGCGGCGGCCGGGAACCTCGCGCTTTCGGCCGTGGCTCCGCTGCAGGCCGCCAAAGCCGGCGCCGAAACCGCCATTGCCGGCGCCCGGATGACGCTGATGAAGGACTGGCAGGCGCTCGACGCGCTGATCGGGCTCGATCCGTCGGTGCATTTCAAGATCGCCGCACCGGCACCCCTCGACTTGCCGGATAATATTGATCCGCTGATCAAGACGCTTCCCGGGCGCCGGCCGGATCTCGTGGCGCTGCAGCTCGGGTACCGGGCGGCGGATCAGAATGTACGTGAAGCGATTCTGGGCCAGTTCCCCGCCTTTACCATCGGACCGGGCGGAGGCTGGGATACCTCGCGCGTCTACTCAATGGGGCCGGTTATCAGCATGGATCTGCCCGTATTTAACCGCAACCAGGGGAAGATCGCCTCGGCCCGGGCAACCCGGGCCCGTTTACACGCCGACTATCAGGCGCGTCTTGACAAGGCAGTGAGCACCAGCCGCAGCCTTGTCGCGCGCATACGGACGATTAAATCCGATCTCAAAAGTGCGCGGTCAGCTTCGGAGCAGGCAGATACCCTGGCAGATTCCGCGCTGCAGGCCTACAGGAAGGGCAACCTGGATCAGCGTTCCCTGACGGATTATCAGACCACGGCGCTCAAGCGTCATCTGGACGTAATCAACTACCAGCGGGCTCTCGATGAGAGCACTCTGGCGCTGTCGGTCGAACTCGCCATCGGTTTCCCGGAAACAATGTCCGTCTCTTCAGACAAAGTGAATGACTCATGAAAAACCTTTCCATTATCACCCTGGTGGTGATGTGTGCCGCTATTACCGGCGCCGGGCCCGTTCTTGCCGACAATGGCAGCAACGTCACTGTCACCGCTGACCTGATCCCCCTGCGGAAAGGGAGTCTCCCCACGTCCGTCACCACCTACGGCAGGGTGGTGCCGTCGCAGAAAGCGCGGGAAACCCTCTCTGCACAGGTTGCCGTCAAGGTGGGCAATGTCGAAGTCCGAGAAGGAGAGATGATCGGCAAGGGCAAACCCTTGCTGACGCTGATCCCGAGCCCCGAAACACGCTCTAGCTACAAGCAGGCCGAACAGGCACATAAGGTCGCCCGGCAACTCCTGGCCCGCAGCCGGCAGCTGGCGGCGTCCCATCTGGAGACGGCGGCCCGGCTGGCGCAGGATAAGAAAACGGAAGCCGATGCCAGGACGGCCCTGGAGGCGCTGCGGGAGGAGGGTGCGAACGGACCGAATACACTGAAGGCGCCGTTCGACGCCGTCGTTATAAACATCTTTGCCGGTTCCGGTGCCTACGTGGCACAGGGCGCTCCGGTGATCGAACTGGCACGCCCGGCGGGGCTGGTATTCAGGACCGGCGTGGTGCCCGCACAGGCGGCGGAGATCAAACGCGGCAATGCGGCCACCATTACTCCGTTCAGCGGCAGCGGAACCTATCAGGGCAAGGTCATCATGCGTGGATCTGCCGTCTCGACGGTGAACGGCCTTATTCCCATTGAAATATCACTTCCGGAGAGTTCCCTGTTCACGGGAGAAATGGGCAAGGTCGTGATCAACACCGGTGTCAAACGGGGCTATATCGTTCCGCACGAGGCCGTCCTGCTCAACACGAGCGGGCAGACCTACGTCGTGCAGTCGATTCACGGTATCGCCAGGCTGATCACGGTTACCGTCATAACATCGAAGGGTGATAAAGACCTGGTTCAGGGCAATCTTGTCGACGGCGCACCTGTAGTGGGTACCGGAAACTATCAGCTGGATAATGGCACGAAGATACGCGCTGCCGGAAAACGCGGCAGCGTATCGGGCGGGAACGGCAGTTAATGAACTTCATCAACTGGGTTGAGAACCACCGGCGCTCCCTCCTGTTTGTCGCCTTCGCGGCGACATTGGCGGGAGTAATGGCGGGGATTACCCTGCCGATCCAGCTTTTCCCGACTGTCAGCTTCCCGCGGATCCGGGTCGAGGTCAGCAGTGGCGAGATGCCGGGCAAGACGATGCTTATCAAGGTCACGGAGCCCCTGGAAAAGGTGGCCCGCGCCGTACCCGGCGCGCTCGACGTCGAGTCGACCACCACCCGGGGGTCGGCGGAAATCTTCGTCAAATTCCCGTGGGGCTACGACATGACCAACGCGCTTCTGCGCGTCCAGACGGCACTCGCGCAGAAACTGCCGGATCTGCCCCCGGGAACGGGTTATGACGCTCTCCAGATGGCGCCCAACGCGATAATGCCGTTCATCTCCTTCGCGATGATCTCCAATACAGTATCACCGGCGAAGTTGCAGACCATCGCCAAACACCAGATCGCACCGCTGTTGACCGGGATCCCCGGCATCAGGAAGGTAAGTACACTCGGCGGACAAACCAGCGAAGTCCAGGTGTACGTCAGCCCGGAGCAGCTCCGGGCCTACGGGCTGACGCCGACCGACGTTGCCAATGCCGTCTCCGGGGCGAACTCGCTGGAAGCGGTGGGGCGTATCCAGGACAACGACCTGCTTTATCTGACCCTCACGAACAACCAGTTCAAATCCATCCAGTCGGTCCGTAACGTCGCCCTGCACACGAAGAACGGCGATATCGTTCGCCTGGGGAACATCGCGAAAGTGAAGATGGGTTCGATCCCCCAGTGGCTGCTGGTGGACGACGATGGGCAGCCATCGGTCAACATCAATGTCTTCCAGCAGGACAGTGCCGATTCGCTGAAGCTGAAGAAAGAAGTCGTCTCGAAGCTCGACGCCTTCATGAAGAAGGAGTCCAGGGGGATCATCGTCCACAAGTGGTACGACCAGACCGAACTCGTCAGTTCCTCAATCGGGGCGATGGAAGAGGCCATTGTCATAGGTCTCATCTTTGCCGCCTGCGTAGTGCTCGGCTTCCTGCGTAACTGGCGCGCGGCATTGGTGGCAATGATCACAGTGCCCATGTCCGTACTGGCCACCTGCGTACTGCTGTACGCATTCGGGATGACATTCAACATTATGACCCTCGGCGGCATCGCTGCCGCCATCGGTCTGCTGATCGACGATGCTATCGTCATGGTTGAGCATATCGCGCGCCGTGCAGGCGTCCCTGAACTGGAGCAGCCGCAGCGGGCGGTGCTCGGAGCGACGCGGGAGTTTCTGGCGCCCCTGACGGGATCCAGCAGTGCCACTATCATCATGTTCATCCCGCTGGCGTTCCTGTCCGGGGTGACCGGCGCGTTTTTCAAGTTCCTGTCGATCACGATGGCGTCATCCCTGATCATCTCCTACGCCTTCACGGCCCTTCTGGTGCCGCTGATGTCCCGCGGGTTCATCGACTTCAGGAAGTGGCACGATCCATCGCACGACAAGGAGAACTGGATGCGGCGTCTCCATGGACGCCTGCTGCGCGGGCTGTTCGCGAGACCGTGGCTGACCGTCCTCAGCCTTGCGGTCGTTGCCGGCGTGGGGTATTTCGGTCAGGGGCACGTCGGTTCCGGTTTCCTCCCGAAGATGGACGAAGGTGGATTCGTGCTGGATTATGAAACGGCACCCAGCACGTCGTTCATCGAGACCAATCGGGAACTCGCGGCCGTCGAGGCAATCCTCAAGAAAAATCCGTATGTAGATACCTATTCGCGCCGTACCGGCGCCGGTCTGGGAGGCGATCTTATCATGCCTTACGGCGGTGATTTCTTCGTCAAGCTGGTGCCGCCGTCCCAAAGGCCGCCGATCTGGACCGTGATGGCCCAGATCCGTAAGAAAGTCGATGCCGCGGTTCCGGGATTGAACTATGACACCCATCAGCTCCTGGGCGACATGATCGGGGACATGGTTGGCCGGCGGCAGCCGGTGGTGATCAATCTCAGTGCAAACAACCCGGACGACCTTCCCGGCGCAGCCGGCAAGGTTGCCAGCGCGATCACTCACGCCGCCGGCATTCAGCCGTCATCGGTGAACCCGGGCACGCTTCCGACCGGTGATGCCCTGAATATCCATGTCAACCAGGCCCAGGCGGCCATGAACGGCCTCACCGTAGCCGAGGTCAAGAACCAGGTTGCCCGTTATATACGGGGTGACGTGGTCACGGATTACATGGGAGCCGTGCAACCTGTCGGGGTACGGCTCTGGTCACAACCCCAGAATGCACGCTACCGGGAACACAGCCGGCTGTACCGCAACGAAATCAAGGACCTTCTGATCCAGGCGCCGAACGGCCATACTTTCCCTCTGGGATCGATGGCAACGGTAAAGTTTGTTTACGGTCAGCCTGCGCTGTTCCGGGAGAACCTGGCGCAGATCATTCCGGTGACGGCCGAGACCAGCGGCAATCTGGCGTTGAGTACGACCATCGCTTCGGTGAAAAAGACCCTGGACAAGGTGCTGCCCGAAGGCGTCTATTACACGCTGGGCGGCGCCTACAAGCAGGAAGCGAAAGCCGCGCACGGAATGATGATCGTTTTCGCCGCCGTAGTACTGGCCGAGGTCATCCTCCTGCTGTTCCTGTACGAAAGCTGGTGGTTCCCGGTTATCATCCTGGGCACTTCCATGCTTTCCGCCGGGGTGGTTTTCTTTGGCCTGTGGGTGACCGGCGTTGAACTCAACATTACCGCGATGATGGGGATGGTGATGATTCTCGGAATCGCGGTGGAGATGTCGATCTTCCTGTTTTCCGAGTACCGGCTCCTCCTGGAAACAATGCCGCCGCGCCAGGCGATCTACGAGGCGGCGCTGAACCGGTTCCGTCCGATCATCATGAGCACACTGGCCATGATCCTGGCACTGCTGCCGCTGGGCGTTGCGATCAGCGGTTCCGGTGACCAGATGCTGCAACCCCTCGCGGTGGCGATCATTGCGGGCATCCTGATCCAGCTCCCGCTGGTTGTTCTGGTCCAGCCGGTCCTGGTCAGATGGACTCTGCCGAAGGAAGAGACAACGCCGGCGGCGACGGCATGAGGGCATGCAGCCGCCGCGGTGGAATGTCTCAGCCCTCAGGGGCGTAACGCCGGCGCCGGTAGATGGCCGTCCTCCTTTCCAGGGTATAGGTCAGTCCCAGGACGAACCCGTAGATCCAGTGCAGGATCAGGGTGGCGACCGGCACAGCGATGCCGAGCGCCATGCCGAAATAGCCGGCACCGGCGACGGGCATGATGAACAGCATCATCATCAGCCAGGCGCCCGTGGCGAACTTGACGCCCTTTAACCAGTAAGAGCCGCGAATGTAGCGGCTGAAGACCGCGAACAACAGGCCCCATATCACGGCGCCGATGATGAAATGGGCGATCCAGCCCACCGCCGGCACGCCCGGCGCGTCCAGGATCGAACTGAGCAGGGCGGGGACGTTGAGCGCGGGCAGCATGCCGACGGCGCTCTTCGCGACCATGACGATGGACAGCACCACCGTCGCCACAAAGCCTGCGGTTATACTTCTTCCATAACGTTGCATATCCATCCTCCCTGGAGCGAATGCTCCATTTCTGACGGATTAATCGTGGATGTTGCCTGCCGTGACCGGCAGGCGGGACGGATGTCTGTGTTTGCCCGCACGCAAGATAGCAGTGCAGGCGTCAACACCCGTCCGGTTCAGGGCGCTGCGTCAGCCGTTGGCAACGAGGAATGCAACTGCCATCAACAGCAGCGTCAGCCCCTGGGTGCCGATACGTGCAAACATCAACTGGTCTCTGTGCTGCTCGTCAAACCGGCCGCCATGGACCATCGACCACAGGCCGGTGAGCAGCACACAGGCGGTGACGCCCGCCAGGGCGATAACGGTTGCTGTCAGAACACTCATCTTGCAACCTCCTTCCGGGAGTGCCCGGAAATCCGAATTCGACGGTCGGGAGACAGGTATCATCCGCGCCGCCGGGACATGAGCGCGGGCTGCGCGGCGATGCTCCCGCCCTTTAATGTCTCTATTTAGGTAGACAGATATGAACGGTGTGTGTTTCCCCGACTTGGCGGTGTCGGCGCGACGGCGAAAACCTGGAAGGAAAGGGGGAGGGCAGTCGAGGTGGATACAACGACCACACCCGGCGGCGTTTACCACCGCCGCCGGGCGCCTGCCCGCGTGCGTTTTTCCTACGTCTGTCTCAGCTGGTAGCCAGGAAAAGCGCGAGCAGCATAAGCAGCAGTGTCACGGCCTGGGCCGCCACACGGGCGAACATAAACTGTTCGTTGTGGCGTTCGTCGAATTGCCCGCCGTGAATCATGGATCCCACTCCGGTAAACAGGATGCCGGTGGTGAGCAGTACGCACAGGATGATTACGGCTGTCAGCATGGTCATCTTGCACTCTCCTTCCGGGCATTGGCCCGGAAATAATCTTCCTTATTTAAAAGATAGCCCGGACCGGGAGAGAAGATTTGATTTAAATCAAAAATCAAGGAAGGAACGGATGACCGAACACTCGCCGCGAAAGGCAATACCGGCCCGATCTTACTGTCAGCCCCAGTAACGCCCCGAGGCCCCGATGGCAATGATAATCAGCCCCAGGATCAGGTTGATGGTGACGAATATCCGGATCTGGTTGAGCTGCGCGGCGGCCGCGGCATAATCTTCCGCTGCGATGGCCCGGTGCAGGCGCCGGTACGGCGCAAACCACATGTGCAGGAACAGCAGGATCATGAGCCAGCCTATACCCTGCATGATATGCAGGTACACGGGCAGGTGACCCATGCCACCGAAGCCGTCGAATATCATCCAGTAACCCGTGACCGGCAGCAGGATCACCGCGCCCCATACCCACGGGAAAAACCTGTCCAGCACACGGCCCCACAACGGCAGGCGCTGCGGGGGGTCGAAGGGGCCTGCTGCCGGGCGCAGTATCAACAGCGCAAAGAACATGCCGCCGACCCAGATCACGGCGGCGAGAACGTGCAGTGCGACGGCTATGAACATGAATCTACTCCTGTCAACCTGGAGGTCGTTTACGTTAAACGATGCGCCGCATATGTTAAAGCGGCAAAAATTTGAAGGGTCAGAGATTAACCACTGGTGGAATTTTATACGTTTTCCCGTTGAAAAAACGGGTTTTCAGTAAGTTATACAAAAAATCGGGCAATTTTCTTGACGTTGTAACACAACAAATTTTTACCGTAAATTGGACATATTGACCCTCATACAGTAGTGTTAAAAGTAATAACCTCTTAATAACAACCTGCAAATCTCGTTCGTGGGGGACGATTATGTTCAGACAGAACAAAATGCGTACCGCGCTTTTGTCCGCGGTAGCGGTGACCACTGCTAGCCAGGCGGCCTTCGCACAAAGAAAGCTCGAGGAAGTCGTGGTCACGGCGACCAAGCGCAAGGAATCCATGCAGAAAATCCCTGTTGCCGTGCAGGCCCTGCAGGGGCAGCAGATCAAGGATCTGAACATCCGCAATTTCGGCGATTACATCAAGTATCTGCCGAACGTGGTGCAGATGGGTACCGGTCCCGGGCAGAATGAAATCTACATCCGCGGCGCCGCCACGGAACAGTCCATTCTTTCCATTTCCACCGTGCAGGGCTCGGCGCCATCGGTAGCGCTGTACCTGGACGAGCAGCCGGTCTCCTTCGGCGGCCGCAACCTGGACGTGTATACCACGGACCTGCAACGCATCGAGGTGCTGCCGGGACCCCAGGGCACACTGTTCGGCGCCAGTTCCCAGGCGGGTACGGTACGCCTGATCACCAACAAGCCCGATCACAGCGGTTTCGACGCCAGCATCGACGCCAGTATCTCCAGCACCAAGGGCGGCAAGATGAGCCATTCCATCGAGGGCATGCTCAACGTGCCGCTGACGGATGATCTGGCCGTGCGCTTCGCCGCCTATAACGATCACAAGGCCGGCTGGATCGATAACATTCTCAACGATCCCTCCAACGGTGGTTACAGTCCCAGCATTGCGGTCATCAATCGCAATGATATCTCTAATAATCCCGTCAATCCGAATACGCCGTTCCAGGCTGCGGACAACAGCCAGTTCGTCAAGAAGGATTTCAACGACGCCACCTATACCGGCGGCCGTTTCAGCCTGTCCTATCTCATCAACCCGGACTGGGATGTACTGGTCCAGCATACCCAGCAGTCGCTGAATACCGACGGCGTCTTCTTCTATGATCCCAACCTGGCCGGGCACAGCTCCGTGAACCGCTTCGATCCCGACAGCAACCGGGACGACTTCGGACTCACCACCTGGACCGTGCACGGCCGCCTCGGCGCGCTGGACGCGGTCTACACCGGCGGCTATCTCAACCGCCATGTGGACACCAACATCGATTACACCGGCTACACCAACGGCGGCGGTTACCAGGTCTATTACATGTGTAGCGGGCCTCGGGCGGGCGCTGGAAATCCCGCGAGTTCAGCTCCGCTGGGTGCCACTTGCTACAACCCGGCCAAGGTGTATCAGGAACACACCCACAGCACCCGGTTTACCAACGAGTTCCGGATCAATACGCCGGACAGCTGGCGCTGGGGCCTTACCGCCGGCGTGTTTTACGATCAGCAGGACACCAGCTCGGTGGACGCCTTCCAGCTCGCCTCGGTGGCCAGTCAGGACACCAACGGCAATGTCATCCCGAACACGGGCGCATTCCCGCCGCTGGGACAGGTCGGCAATATCACGGCCGGCGCCAATGCCGGCGGCAAGCAGTTCAATCCGCTGATCAGCTTCGTCAACGACTTTACCCGCAAGACGAACCAGATCGCGCTGTTCGGGCAATTCAAATACCATATCACCAACCAGGTGACCGCCAGCGTCGGTGCCCGCTGGTACAGCATCGACTTTAACTTCAAGGGTTCCACCAACTCCTCCTTCGGCTGCAAGTTTGCTGCCCCGGGCTGTGACGGTTCCGCTTTCGACAACAACGTCACGGCGCGCCTGAAAGCCCTGGGAACGGGGACGCCTACCGCTCTTAACAACTATTTCGGCGCTGCCGAGGGAGCGAATATCCTGGCGGCCATCCAGAACGGCACGTTTAACGTCAGCGGCCTCAACAACAACGGGGTCCTGAACGAATCGGACGTCATCTTCCGCGCCGCCCTGGATTATCAGGTGACATCCAATATCCTGCTGTTTGCCGACTGGGCCCAGGGCTTCCGGCCGCCGGTGACCAACCGCAACGCGGCAAAGCCGGCTAACAATCCTGCCGGCCTTGCAGTATTCAACAATTACCGGGTCCCGGCGATTGCCAAGACCGATACGCTGGACAACTACGAGATTGGCTTCAAGAGCGACCTGCTCGACGGCAGGCTGCGCTTTAATGCCACGGGTTACTACTCCAAGATCAAGGATCTGCAGACTTCGCGCTTCGACCCCTCCAACGTCGCGTTCCTGGTGTTTATCGAGAACGTGGGCGATGCCGAGGTGAAGGGCGTGGATGCCAACGCCACCTGGCTGGCAACGCAGCACCTGACGATCGGCGGCGCCTTCAGCTTCGTCGACAGCAAGATCACGAAGCTCAACCCGCAGCTCGTGGGCATCGCCGTGCCGGTGGGCAGCGAACTGCCGTTCACCGCCGAATTTTCCGGCAACATACACGGACGCTATGACTTCCAGCTCCCGGTCATGGGCGGCCTCGACGCCTATATTTCAGGCGGCCTGACATATAAAGGTAACAGTCGCTCGGGTATTACCGGTAACGCCTATTTCGTCGAGGACACCACGCAGAAGGTCTACGGACGGGGTTCCGGCCTGAAGATCGCCAGCGAGGGCGGCACTTTCATCGGTGGAGGCGGCACCACTTTCCCCGCCGGCCGCTACGTGCAGAAGGCCTATACACTGCTGAATATGACGCTGGGTGTAAAGAAGGGCCACTGGGGCGCGGAACTGTTCGTCAACAATCTTACCGACGAGCACGCCCAGCTGAATATCAATACCCTGTCGTTCACCCCCAAGGTGGTGACCAACCGGCCGCGCACCTTCGGCTTCCGCTTCTCCTACGACTACAAGTAGGAACAGGAGCGACTCCCGCCGGGCGGGAAGGGCAGACGTGTGTTCTGCCCTTCCCCGGCCCGAACTTTCCCCCTGACCACTGGGCCGTGCCGCCGTCGCGTGCCGGCACGATCTGTGGCAGACTTCCCGCATGAACGGCATAACACGCGTCCGGGCTGAAGCCGTGGAGCCGCAATGAATCCGGACGAGACAGCGAATATCGAGGGTGATCCCGCAGAAACAGGCGCTGCGCCGGCGGAACAGCTCGCCCGTGCCAGGCAGCTTATGGAGACGGGCGCCTTCGCTGACGCCGCCGCCCTGCTCAAGGCGCTGCTTGAGGCCCGTCCCGAACCCGACGATGAAGTCGAGATTCTGTACATGCTGGCGGTCACGCAGCGTTACGGCGGCCGCGCGGCAGCGGCAGCGGAGGCCCTGGATGCATTGCTGGCGCGCTATCCGGAATTCGGCCGCGGCCACCAGGAGCGGGGGCATCTTTTGCTGGCGATGAATGCCAGGGAGGACGCGCTGAAATCCTATGCCCGGGCGGTGGAACTCAACCCGGCGCTGGTTGCGAGTTGGAAGGCGCTGGCGGATCTGCACACTCGGGCGGGAGAGGAAACGAACGCGGCGCTGGCGCGGCAGGAGGCGCAGTTCCTGGAGAAGCTGCCGCCCGAACTGATCAGCGTCACCGGATTCCTGCATGAAGACAAGCTTTACAAGGCGGAGCAGATCTGCCGCCATTTTCTGCAGAACAACAAGCATAACGTCGAGGCCATGCGACTGCTGGCGGAAATCGGCGTGCGCCTCCAGATCTATGACGACGCCGAGTTCCTGCTGGAAAGCTGCGTGGAATTTGAACCCGATAACATTCGCGCCCGCATCGATTATCTCAACATCCTCACCCGCAAGCAGAAGTTCGAAAAGGCTCACGAGCAGGCACAGCACCTGATCCGGCAGTATCCGGATAATCCTGTTTTCCAGACCTCCCTGGGAACAACCTATGTCGGGCTGGGCCGGTTTGACGAAGGCATGGCCCTGTACCGGAAGGTCCTGGACGGGGATCCGGACCAGCCGCGGCTGCACCTCCTGCTTGGCCACGCACAGAAGACCGTCGGCGACGTGGAAGCGGCGATTGAATCCTACCGCACCGCCTACCGCCTCAAGCCTGATTTCGGCGATGCCTTCTGGAGCCTGGCCAATATCAAGACCTATCGGTTTTCCGACGAGGAAATCGCACACATCCGCCAATACGAAAGCGACCCGGCAACCTCCGCGGAGGATCGCATTCACCTGTGCTTCGCGGCCGGCAAGGCGCTGGAAGATCGCGGCGAGTTCGATGCCTCGTTCGAGTACTATGACCGCGGCAATGCCCTCAAGCGTGAGGAAACGCGCTACGATGACGAGCAATTCCAGCAGCGCGTGCATCTGCAGATGCAGGTCTGCACTCCGGCACTGTTCGAGCAGCGCCGCGGCGTAGGCTGCGATCGGCCGGATCCCATTTTTATCGTCGGCCTGCCGCGCGCCGGTTCCACCCTGCTGGAACAGATCCTGGCTTCCCATTCCCAGGTCGATGCCACCATGGAGCTGCACGACATACTCGGGCTGGCACAGCGGCTGCGCGGTCGCAGCGCCAACCGGGATCCCCGCTATCCCGGCATCCTGCGCGAGCTGGATCCCGACTATTTCCGGCGCTTCGGCGAGCAGTACCTGGAAAACACCCGCGTGTACCGCGGCGATGCCCCGTACTTTATCGACAAGATGCCGAACAACTTCCTGCACGTGGGGTTGATCCGTCTGATCCTGCCCAGGGCAAAGATCATCGACGCCCGCCGTCATCCCATGGCCTGCTGCTTCAGCGGCTTTAAGCAGTTGTTCGGGGAAGGACAGGAATTCACCTACGGTCTTGCGCAGATCGGCCGCTATTACAAAGGCTATGTGCGTCTCATGGATCACTGGGACGAGGTGCTGCCCGGATTCGTCCTGCGCGTCATGCACGAGGATGTCGTCAATGATCTGGAGACCCAGGTGCGGCGCATCCTGGATTTCTGTGGATTGCCCTTCGAGCAGGCGTGCCTGGACTTTCACAAGACCGAACGCAGCATCCGTACGCCCAGTTCGGAACAGGTGAAGCAGCCTATTAACCGCAGCGGACTGGAACAGTGGCGCAATTATGCATCACATCTCGAACCGCTCAGGGAGGCGCTGGGACCGGAAATCCTGGCCAGATATCCGGAGTAGCCGGCGGGCAGGGGCAGGGGGCAATGCAGAAACTCGATCAGGACATGGTGGATTTGCTGTTTGACCTGTACCGCCGCGGTGAATACGCCGCCCTGGCGGAACGCACCCAGTCCCTGCTCAAGTCCTACCCGCGTGAACTGGTTCTGCACAGCCTGCGCGGCGCGGCCTGCCACGAACTGCACGAGTACGAGGCCGCCGTTGCCAGCTACCGGGCGGCACTGGCCATCCGGCCCGATTTCGAGAAAATCCACAACAGTCTCGGTATTGCCTACCTCCGTACGGAGCGCGTGGACGAGGCCCTTGAAGCTTTCCGCAGCGCCCTGAACTGCAACCCCGGTTTCGCGCCGGCCTGGTTCAACGCCGGCATCGCCTTTGAACATTTGAAAGAATGGCGCCATGCCGCGGATTGTTACGAACGGGCCGCACAGATCGAGCCCGGTTATGTCGAGGCGTTGTCATCGTTGGCCACGGTGCTGCTGGAACTGGACGACTACGACCGTATCGTAGATGTCTGTGAACAGGCCCTGGCGGTAAAACCGGATCACCTGCCTGCCTGGCGCAATCTCATGAATTTCCTGGAGCGGGCCAACCGTCACGAGGAGCTGGACAGCGTCCTGCAGCGGGCGCAGGCCGTGCTGGGCGAGCATGCGCTGGTGAAGCTGTTCCGGGGACTGACGGCGGATATCAGGGGCGATGCCGGACAGGCCCGGTCCATCCTGGAATCCTTCCGCTTCGATACCACCGATCCCGCGGGCCAGCACGATGAGCGCCGGCGCCTGGCCCGGCTGGCGCGGATCTGCGACCGGCTGGACGATCCCCGCGCCGCGGCCGGCTACGCCGCTGAGGCCAACCGGCTGTCGCATATCATGAGTACGCGCGCGGGCGTACACAAGGAAACCTATCTGGAATACATCGATTATCGCCGCGGCTGTTTCACCGGCGACTATGTTGCCCGCTGGTCCCGACCGGAGGGGGCATCGCCCGAACCGGCGCCGGTCTTCATCATCGGTTTCCCCCGGTCCGGGACCACCCTGCTGGACACTGTCCTGCGCGGCCATCCGGACGTGGCGGTGGCCGAGGAAAGCGATGCCGTTTCCAGGATGGTGGACCGCATGGCGACCCTGGCCGGCGATCCCCTGGCGCATCTGCCGGAGCTCTCCCGCAGCGAACTGCAGCAATTGCGGCAGCTCTATTTTGACACCCTGCACGCGCGTCTGCCCGGTGCCGCACCGGACGCCCGGCTGGTGGATCGCTTCGCCCTGAACATTATCTATGCCGGCGAGATCTGCCGGATATTCCCGGATGCCCGCTTCGTACTGGTATTGCGCCATCCCGCCGACTGCGTGCTGAGCTGTTTCATGCAGACGTTCACCGAATCCCCGGCGAACGCCAATTTCCACGATCTGAAGGATGCAGCGCACCTCTATGACCGGGTGTTTTCACTTTGGCGGCAATACGAGGAGGTGCTGCAACCCGCGTCGCTGGCAGTCCGCTACGAGGATATGGTTGCCGGCCTGGAAACGGCCCTGCGGCCGGTGCTGGATTTTATCGACGTGCCCTGGCACCCGGATCTGCTCGACTACCAGCGCACCGCCCGGGAGCGCCCGTTCATACGCACCGCCAGCTACAATCAGGTGATCCGCCCGCTGTACACCGACGCCGCCGGCCGCTGGCGCCGCTACCGGGATTTCCTGCAGCCGGTCATGCCTGTTCTGGAGCCCTGGATCAACCACTACGGTTACAGCTCAAAGTAAAGGCATTTTAACCACGGAGAGCACGGAGGACACGGAGGAAGGCTATAAAAGATGGATCTCGCAAAGACGCAAAGGCGCCGGGGATATTATGATTGTTATAACTTTGCGTCTTGGCGCCTTGGCGAGAAATAAATCCCACCCTGACATTTCATTAAAGTCCACTTTGCCGTTGTATAAAACCGTGCCGGAACTTTATGTACTCCGTATCCTCCGTGTTCTCCGTGGTTCTCAAGCAGTTATTGTCCGAACATTTCCTCTGACAAACAGGCACGCAGGATGCGCTGCATGATGACGGCGTTCACGCCGATGCCGTTGCTGGCGGTGACCAGGGCCTGCCGGTCGGGATCCAGGTTTGCGGCGGTTCGCTGGATCAGTTGCCGGTAATGGGGGATGCCGTCGGGCTGTGGCCCGAATTGCAGCCAGATTACCCGCCAGTCCCGGGCAAAATCGGTGAGCAGTGTCCGGTAACGCTGCATCATGCCGGGGTCGTTGTCCGGGCAGGCTTCAAAGTCACGGATCAAATCCGCGGTCAGGGCGTCAACCTCGCCCGGCGCCATCACCGGCGCAATGTTGTAGTTTTCCGTCGTAATGGTCACGGTTTTATCCGGATCGTAAGGAACCGGGACCAGCGTTTCACCCAAAGCGTCCGCGCCGGCATGTATATCGAGATCCCGGGACTGCTCGACCATGGCCCAGAACCGCGACGAGCCGGCCAGGTCGATGACCAGGTGGATGCGTTCCTCTTCGCTCTCATTTATGACCCTGTGCCGGCGCCAGTTGTCGAATACCCAGCAATCGCCGGCTTCCATGTGCACCTTTTCCTCGCCGCAGTAAAACATGACCGCGGGATTGGTGATGACCGGGATGTGCATGCGTACCCGGGAATACCAGTGGTAATTGAAGTCCACGTGTTCGGCGACCTCGCAGCCGGCGTCCAGTTTCATCAGCCGTGAACGGGTCAATACTTCGCCGAAAGTCGCCATCACCTGCCGGTGGTAGGGACAGCGTTGCAGGTGCGGTGTCATCCGCATATGCCCGGTGAAATCATGGTTGTCGCCGCCGTCGCGCGAGATCAGCGCCACCGCCGAGTTGCCTTTCAGTCCGGAGGGATGCGCCATCCAGGCTGCGGTGCCCAGGCTTGCGGCTTCCGCCGCCAGGCGCCCGGCATCGAAGCGGAAGGGCAGGCGGTAGAAGGGACGGGGCAGTCGCATGATTAAACTGCCGCCGGCAGGATTTCCGGATCGTACCCGAACAGTTCGAAATCCTTGCGGTAGAAGTCCGCGGCCCACTCGCGCAGCTCATCATCCAGGTAGCGCCCGTCGCCGCCGTGGCGGGTGGGATTCTCCTGCGGCAAGCCGTCGGCCGGGATGCCGATGCGGCGGCAGATCTCCCCGAAAGAATCCTGCAGGGTTTCGAAACGGCCGACGAAATCCATTCCGATCTGCTCCCGGTCATCGGCCAGCAGCAGGTGCTGCGGGGCGATGAGAACGCGCCGGCGGAAAGGTGCCCGGCGGATCAGTTGCTTCATGCAGTCGGTTTCCCGGCCGCGGAAATCCTGGTTGCCGCGGTTAAGGAAGAAACAGGCGGAGACGAAGCGATCGAGAGGATGGCGTACAAAACCGAACTTGAAATAGGAGTCCAGCATTTCCGCGGGCAGGTGTGCGGCGAGCAGACGGTAGCCGGCGTGGCCGTGACCGAGGGCGGCGAGGCCGGGCACCGGGATGGTCTGCCTGCCGTTCAGCATCTGCTGTTCCCAGTCGTCCTCTCCCAGGTGCGGCCGCAGGGCGCGACGGATACTGTGCGTCGCGGTTCGCGGCACGGCAAAGAAGATAAAACGGTGCCGGTGCGAGATGATCACCGTGCGTCCTTTCCGTCATCCGGCGTGCGGTTCATGGCCTTGTCCAGTTCCGCCGGATCCAGAAACAGCAGACGGATGCAAAGTTTATCGGGCTCGCGCTGTTCCATGGCGGTAACCAGAACGTTGATTTTCTTGCCCTCCTTGATCACACCGGGATGGTGGAAGATCACGTCATAGGTCGCTTCGCTGGTATACAGGTTCACCGGCCGGTTGTTCTCCAGGGTATCGGCAATGCTGTGCAGATGCGCGGCCAGCGCGGCGCGGAAGGAAGCAAAATTCAGCCTGCCGTCGTAGCCGCTGCTGTCCAGGGCAAGCCGGCAGGCAAACGTACTGCCGCCACGGGTTTCGAAGGTCATGAACGGAACCTCCTCGCCGGCGTCCAGGGTGCGGTACAGCTCCTTGGACTCGTCGCGGGACACGTCGAAGAACACCTTGTTCAGCAGGGTGTGGATCAGGGTGAGCAGTCGTGTGGGATCGAGATCGATGGTGGTCTGGGTCATGGCAACCGTTTTCGGGGATTCGCTGCGTCCCGCCTGTTTTACCGGTGAGTCTACGGAGGCGGGCCTTCCGCTGCAACCGCGCTACCGGGATTCAGCCCTGGTCTTCCTGGAAAAAGCGGGGATTCCTCTCGATAAAATCATCGATCCACTTTTCCAGGAATGAATGGGAACCGGCCTTTTTCAGATAGCCGTAACTGAGCATGGCGATGGTGAAGGCCCCGAGGCCGTCGACGATCAGGTCCCACATGGTATCGGTGAGGCCGGTGGGATCGCCGAGCATGGGTTTTTGCATGACGGTACCGGCAAGGTGATCCATGCTGAACTCGAAGATCTCCCAGAGGGCGCCGATGGCCATGGCGAACACGAAGGTGAACAGGGCGATGAATCCGGGCCTGATATCCAGCTCGACCTCCTTTTTTTCGTTCATGACGTAGACGAGCAGAAAACCCAGCATCCCCAGCAGGAAACCGGAGCCGGTATGCAGCACGATGTCCCACCACCAGTAGCGGATGTAATAGCCGTGCACCTCGCCGAGAAACAGCGAAGCGTAAATAAAGATGACGGCCAGGAACTCGAACTCGTAGGGAATATTCACGTCGAAGCGGCGGCCCAGCAGCAGGGGCAGGAAGGTAATGGCCAGGATGGCGAGTGTCTCGGCTGCCGGCTGGTAACGTCCCTGGTACAGGGACAGGGCCGCCCCGACGAGCAGGGTGGCCTTCAGGAACAGCGTAATGCTGCGGCGAATGTACCAGCGCGACAGGTTGAGGCGGATCATGGCGGCGGCCCGTGGCTAGCTCCGGTGTCGAAATCGCAAAAACCCTGTAAAAACAACGAACATTCTAGACAGACCGGGGCATGGCGGCAACGCCGGTGCGGGAACCGGGGAATCTGTGCGCCAGTCAAAAAGGATAGTCGTGGATATTGCCGGGAACCCAGGCGGGTTCCCCTGGAGGACATCGATGAGACAGGACAGACATTATTACAGGATCGGACTGCTGGCAGTCATGCTGGCGTTAGCCGGCTGCGCCACGCAGCCGGCCGGTACTCCCTACGCGGAGAAGACCGTGGACGGCCTCAAGCGCGTCAAGACGCCGCGGGTGGACGTGGCCTACGTCCGTCCCGGCGCCGATTTCAGCCGCTACCATAAGGTCATGATCAAGTCAGTGGAGGTACGCTTCGTCAAGGACTGGGCGAAGGAACACCGCGGTGTCACGCCGGCCGACCAGGAACGCATCAAGCAGGGACTGGCGAAGCTGTTCCGGAAGGTTTTCAAGGATGAACTGCAGAACAAGGGCGGCATCCCCGTCGTGGACAAACCGGGACCGGATGTGCTCGCTATCAACGCGCAGCTTATCGATCTGGATGTCAACGCCCCCGATACCCTGCCCGGCGGACGCGTCACCACCTACGTTACCTCGGCCGGTTCCGTGACGCTGCTGGGCGAGCTGACTGATTCCGTCAGCGGCGAGATCCTGGCCCGCGTCGCCGATCACAGGGAAGCCCGCCGCTACGTTGACCATTTCGAGATCGCCAATCGCGTGACCAACTCCATGGAAGCCCGCCGTGTGCTGCGTTACTGGGCAGACCTCTTGCGTCGTCACCTGAACGCCGTCAAGTCCGGTTAGTGAACGGGCGGATTGTCGTTTTGTCGAAAGTTAAAAGGCGGCAGCCATGCTGATGTGATTCGGCCGCGAAATGAACCGTTCGGTTCGAAATCGGATCCGCGTTGCATATTTAGTACAGAAATAAGCGATAAATATCACCCATAGAGGTGATATCCAGTGCCGGCTTTTTCTATTACTCTATGACAATAAGATAGAAGGCATGAAAGCCGGTTTAATTCTCTAATAAAGGTTGTCGCCGCCAATCATAACGAGGGAACCCGTACTTGCCAGGGACGCAACGGGCAGGCCGGCCCTGCCTGATGACGGTTATAAATAAAAATCATAAATGCTTCCGTAGTCCCGGTTTGCATAAGGATGTCGGGAACGGATTGGTCAGCGGAGATTTTCCATGCCGCAGCGAAATGCTCGTCACCGGGTACGGTGGCGACCTTTTGTTCCAGTCGCCTGGACTGGAACACTGTTGTTCATCTTGTTGATCCTCCGCGCCGGTGGCGCAAAAGCTTCCGATCTCGTGGATCCCGGCCTCAAGCAGCTTGCCAACCACCGGATCGCTTCCATATGAACGATACCGGCGAAAATCTGCAGGCGCTGTTCATTGAAGACTCCGAAGCGGATCTGGAGCCAATCGTACAGGAACTCGGGCGGGAGGGATTCGGAGTGGAGTGGGAACGCGTGGAAGGCGAGCAGGGCCTGCGGCAGAAACTCCGGGAGCGGCGACCGGATATTATCATCTCCAATTATTCCATGCCTGCCTTCAGCGGCATCGAGGCGCTCAGGATTGTCCGCGAGCTCGAACCGGACACCCCGTTTATTGTCATCTCCGGCGCTATCGGCGAGGAACATGCCATCGAGACCATCCGCCACGGCGCCACCGACTTTATCCTCAAGAGCAACTTGCACCGTCTGGGCGCGGCCGTTCGCAGGGCCGTATCGGAATCCCGCGAGCGCGCCGGAAACCAGGTCTCGGAGGAAGATCGTCTGCGGTTGGCCGCTATCCTCGAGACTACCAGTGACTATGTCGCCATATACACGCCGGATCTGCATTACGCTTATCTGAACGCCGCCGGCCGCCGGCTGCTCGGGCTGGGCGAAAACGAGGAGATTGGTGATCTGCACCTGGCGGATCTGCACCCGGTCTGGTCGTTCGACATAATCCGGAAACAGGCCCTGGAGGCCGTGAAACAAAACGGCCTCTGGGAAGGGGAGGGCGCGTTGCTGTCGCGGGACAGGCGGGAGATCCCCGTTTCCAAGGTAATGGTGGGACACAAGGATGCCCGCGGCGATCTTGCCTATATATCCGTCATCGGCCGCGATATCCGCGACCGCAAGGCATTCGAGCGGCAGATCAGCTATCTGGCCAACTTCGACGGTCTCACCGATCTGCCCAACCGCACCCTGCTGCGCGACCGCGTCCTGCAGGCCATCACCCATTCGCGCCGCAATGATCGCGCCATCGGCCTGCTGGTTGCCGACGTTGATCGTTTCAAGCTGGTCAACGATGGTTTTGGCCACGAGACCGGTGACGTGCTCTTGCGCCAAATCGGCGAGCGCCTGCGGCGGATCGTACGTGACGGCGATACCATCGCCCGCCTCGGCGCCGATACTTTCGCTATTCTGGCCGTTGATCTGAACCGACCCGATGACATTCTTTCCGTGGTTCGCAAAATCCAGGCAGGTATGAGCAAACCGTTCGTTCTCAAGGGACAGGAAACCCATATCACGCTCAGCATAGGCGCCAGCATCTATCGCCGTGACGGCGAAGACTTCGAGTCCATGCTGCGTAACGCCGAAGCCGCCATGCACAGGGCCAAGATCGGCGGCCGGGACGGATTCGAATACTACACAGCGGAGATGACGCACAACGCCGTGGACAGGGTGGATTTGGATAACGCACTGCGCCAGGCGCTGCAAAGTAATAACCTGGAAATGCACTACCAGCCGCAGGTGCAGCTGGACAGCGGCAAGGTCGTCGGTGTGGAAGCCCTGATGCGCTGGCAGCGGAAGGGCAAGGGTTGGATACCCCCGGCCCAGTTCATTCCCGTGGCGGAGGAATCGGATCTGATCCTGTCCCTGGGGGATTTCGCGCTATCCACCGCGTGCCGGCAGATGTGCAGCTGGGGCGACAGCCTGGGAGAGGATCCGCTGCGCATGTCGGTAAACGTTTCCGCGCGTCAGTTCCGCAGCCGGGGTTTTGTTGACACGGTAGAGCGGGCCTTGCACACAACCGGGATCACACCGCAACGCCTGGAACTCGAAATTACCGAAAGCATCCTCATCGAGGATAAGGAGCAGGTCGCGGCGACGATCGGCCGTCTCAAGCAACTGGGCGTGCGCATCTCCGTGGACGATTTCGGTACGGGTTATTCGAGCCTCAGCTACCTGTCACGCCTGCCCATCGACTGCCTGAAGATCGACCAGTCCTTCGTGCACAGCATGGGAGAGGACAATTACAATGTCCACATCATACAGGCCATTATTTCCATGGCCCATTCACTGGGCATGACTGTCATCGCCGAAGGTATAGAAACCCAGAAGCAGCTGGAATTCCTGCGTGCCCATGGCTGCAATGAGGGGCAGGGTTTCCTGTTCGCGAAACCCATGAGCGCGGACAGGCTCACGAAAGATACGCTGGCGCTGGTTGTCAGGAATCACCAGTCTTCCTGATCAGCTCCTCGTTGTCGTTTTTCGGATTGTTCACCTCACTGCTCACCGGGTAACAGACCATATTCCCCGCGTACGGTTGCAGCAGTTCCTCCGGCCCTTCCTCCAGCCAGGCATCGTAGTCATTGGGGTCGAGGATCACCGGCATGCGGCTGTGGATGGGTTTCATGATCTCATTCGCCCCGGTGGTGATAATGGTGCAGCTATCAAATGACTCATCCGGACTGTCCCAGTGATCCCATAACCCGGCAAAGGCAAACAGCTCCTCGTCCCGCAGCCGGAAGTAGTAGGGATGCTTGCGCCCCTCGCGCCCGCGCCACTCATAGAACCCGTTGGCCGGGATCAGGCAGCGCCGCTTGCGGAAGCTGTCGCGGAAGAAGGGTTTGGAAGTCACGGACTCAGCCCGCGCATTGATAGGCTGAATCTTCGTATCCTTCGCCCAGTGAGGTACTAACCCCCAGTGACAGTTGATCAGTTCCCTCTGTCCCTGGTGCAACCGCACCGCCGGCACGGAATGACTGGGTGCGATGTTATAGCCCTGGCTGTACAGCGGTGCGTCCTCCAGTCCGAAATGCTTCAGGACCTTGTTCCGATCACTCCAGAATGCGTAGCGGCCGCACATGCTGGAAGTATACGTGACAGGAGGGTGTTGTCATAGATGTATCGTTTTCCAACTAATTGAATACAGGTTATTTTATCTGGCTTTATGTGATGTATCGAAATTGCTCCCAAACTGAAATATTCGCAGTGCTATCACCCATATGGGTGATGTTTTTGTATTAAATAATGTTCACTTGTGAACGTGGGAGCGAGTGACTATGCTCTAAAGTAGAATAAAAGGGACTGGAGAATGCGTATGAAACCAGGGAATGGCCACTACTTCACTTCCACCAAAATGTGGACAAATTTATTTTTGCTTATGACAGCAGAAACAAATTTGTCCACATTTTCTTGTTGCGTGTCTATTGACGTTACATCCAGATAAGTCATGTGGTGCAATGATGAAAGTATAAAGGAGAGATAAATCTTGAAATTTATTAATGAACTCCTTGGATTCGTTACGCTCACTAGTCCACTTTGGTTAATTATAATTATTGTACTTCTTGGTGCAGTGTTTGCCATTATATTTAGCAAACTATTTAAGACTAATGGCATGAAGTTAAATATAAATGTCAGTATATTTATACTTATTATTTTGATTCTATTTGGAGATGAAATTGTCGGAAGTATTTATTTTAAATATCTCTGTAATACAAAAGCTGGGATAAAAGTGTATCACAAAGTTAAATTGCCAACAGATTATTGGGACGAACAAGGAAGGCCAAAGTTTTATAGTGTTAAAAACGGAAACTTTAAATTAAAGGGATATTCTATTGAGTATAAAATTGGGAAATATTCTCCAGTTTTTCATATCGAAAATGCTGGCTATAGGCGCATAGATAAGCAATCTGGACAAGTGCTTGGTGAAGTTATTAATTTCATGTATTGGGGGGGGTGGGTAAAACGGAATCTGAATTTTAATAATACAGGATCTATTTGTGAAGGCAATGCAGAACGTTCCAATAGTCTAATAAATAAAATATTTGTGCCGAGGAATCCTTAATAATAGATTGCCATGGCAACCATTAGAAATGAATTTGAACAATCGCAGCTTTCTACTGCAGCGTATGCTTTAGATCTAAAACGAGGTGCATTTGGATCTCAGAATTCTGAATATGTCACATCACTTAAAGTTGCCGGCATGTCTCAGAAACAGGCGGAATTATTCGCAGACAGATATTCCGTCGTTGATCAATATAGCGATGTTATAACTGGTTTCTCTGGCACTGTTTTTGACAAAAACGGTGACAAATATATCGCTATCCGTGGAACCCAGAATTTATTTACATTTTCAGGAAAAGTAGATTGGCTGACGAATGTTCAAGGTATTGGTGAGGAAGGCATTGCTATTACACAGAGTCTGGCAATGTTTGACTGGCTACAAAGACTTTCCGGAAAAGCTGGAAACGCTGTAGTGCAATATTTTTTTAATCCTATTACACGCACGGTTGAGACAACAACGGGAATAGCAAACGGATTACTCGAGAGGCAATCATCCGTCACTGTTTCCGGTCATTCGCTCGGTGGCCAACTGGCCATGATTATGAGCAGGCTTGCTCCAGATCTAGTGAGCGCAGCATACACATTCAATGCGCCAGGCTTCGATACGTTAATTGGTAGAAGTCTGTTTCCGCTAACTAGTGAAGGCTTTTTCAGTTTGTTGCGTGAAGCCGTAGTCGGTCCGCTAACTGGCGAGATAGGTAATGGTTGGGATACCAGTATTATGTCCCATATTAATGTGAATGGTGATGTGGTGCATGGGATTGGCGTAACGCCAGGGAATCAAAATATTGTTTTTACGGAGAGTGAAAACCAGGGAATTATCGATACTCATTCTATAGGTCCTATCACTGACGCATTGGCTGTCTTTAATTTACTCGAATCGCTTGATAAAAATATTAGACTCAATGCAACTTCATCTATATTACGATCCGTAAATAACAAAACAGACGCGAGCCTGGAAACGATTGTAAACACTATCGGCAAATTGGTTGCGCCGATTGTTAATGAAAGTGACCGGCCCGGTGTTAAGGTAGCTGTGCCAATAGGCGATAGAGACCAGCTCTACACTAATATATCCACAATACAAAGTGACTTAACGGACAGTGCCACCCTGACTGACTCTGGCTTCACTATAATTAATTTGTATGATTTACCTAGTCAAGCTTATATCGAGACAGCAAGGACTGATTCTGAGTTGGGACGTGCCTTTCGTTATGCACTGCGTGAACTGAATCCATTTGTTCTTATCAGTACTCACTCGTCTACGAATAAAATCATATATGATGCCCTAGATCAAAACAGTAATTTGTTAGTTGGTTTTCGCAGTGACATCTTCTTGGCGGCTAGAGCCGAGCTGCCAAATGCCCTGATCAAGCGTAATAATGAGGATATCCCAGATCAAGATTCAGTAGGCTTGTATATAACTGATAAGGTACTAGAGGATGTCGGCAAAGGTATTCGCATCAGTGTTCGTGATCCACAAAATGAGAAATTTGCTGAGCAGATTCGGTTTGGTTCATCCGACTCCAATCTCATTGAAGGTGGCATGAGGTCGGATAAATTGTTTGGCTTGTTGGGCGCAGATACTCTGATTGGTAACGGAGATGCAGATTACCTGGAGGGCAATGCAGGGAATGATGTCTTGGTTGGGGGGCGGGGAACGGATAATCTAGTAGGGGGCAGGGATAATGATACGTTGTTTGGCGGCGATTTCTCAAACGGTGTGTTGGTAGATGACGTGGCCCAGGATTTGTTGGTCGGAGGTGCCGGTGATGACGTTTATCATGTCGGGATAAACGATATCATTGAGGATAACGATGGACAGGGAACGATTATTCTGCATGAACACGAATCAAAGGGGTCAGTGTCGATTGATTTCATAGAATCAAAGGGGTCAGTGTCGATTGATTTCATGATAAGCGAACGTGGGCCATGATATGAAGAAAGTATTTTGCTTAGTTTAATAAGAATAATGGAACAGAAACAAGGAGTGTTTGCCATGCCTCGAAAGCCGCGTATCGTCCTTCCGGGACAGCCCCAGCACGTTATTATCCGGGGCGTGAACCGGGAAACTATCTTCTATGACGATTCCGACTACCGTTATTACCTCAACCAACTGAAAGAGGCCCTCGGCAAACACGACTGCGCCCTGCATGCTTATGTGCTGATGACTAACCATGTCCACCTATTAATTACGCCCGCCGGTGCGGCGGGCATCGCCAAAACAATGCAGGCTGTGGGCCGTAGCTATGTCCAGTACTTCAATACCACCTACGGTCGAACGGGGACACTGTGGGAAGGGCGCTACAAGGCCTCGCTGGTGGACACCGAGCAGTATCTGCTGACGTGCTACCGCTACATCGAACTCAATCCGGTACGCGCTCAAATGGTAGATCATCCGGTAGAGTACCCTTGGTCCAGCTATCTGCGTAATGCCCTGGGACAGACCAATCCGCTTATCACGCCGCACGAACAATACCAGGGTCTGGGCGCCAGCGCAGAGAACCGGAAGGCGGGTTACCGGGGCCTGTTCCAGGTCCATATTTCAGAGCAGCAACTAGTCGAGATACGGGAAGCTGCGAACAAGGAATGGATCCTGGGGAGCGGGTATTTCAAGGACAAGATAGCGAAGCAACTGCAGCGGCGGGTGAGACCGTTACCGAGAGGTGGAGATCGAAAATCGCAAGAATACAGGAAGCAGCATGCCATCAATCGACACTGACCCTCTTGATTCCTGATTAGGATATATAAGAATGAAACTTAAACGATATCTAGGAATGGGCGTTTTCGGATGGATTGTATTAGTAATCTTAGCGTTGATAAGTCTATTAATTTTGGTGTTGATATTTTTCGAAGCACGTAAAGTTTATTGGGATCACGAAGTAAAAAATATGTGTGAGAAAGATGGAGGAGCAACTGTATTTGAGCAAGTACACCTTTCGCAAGAAAAATATAAGCAGCTAGGAGGAGTAAATGAAACAATTCCTGTGCCACCAGAGAGATATAAGAAAGATTCTCCGTATTTTGCAAGAACTATTACAAGTGAAATACGTGAATGGGATCCGGAAGTAAAAAAATTAACTACAGAAATAGTCAGAAGGAAAGATAAAAAGGTATTAGGAATAGAAATTATTTATATGAGAATAGGTGGTGGTATCTCACTAGGAATAGCGCATCCCTCTAGTTTTAGTTGTAGAGATGTTGCAGGAGTGAAATTGGGAATTGAAAAAAGAATATTCGTTATTGATGGAATAAGAGATGAATAATTCATCTGAATTTCTACTAAATGCAGAATTAGCACTGGCTTCATATGCAGACTTGGATAATGGCACATTAGACAATAATACTCAACGTGCAGCTTTAGTGGCAGCTGGAATGACTATAGCACAGGCCCAGAGGTTGTCGATTAATTATAGCGTTGTTACCCAATTTATTGATATAGAAACAAGTTTCTCTGCAACAGTCTTTAAAGATATATCAGATAATTTAACTTTGGCATTTAAAGGAACACTGGAATTTGGGGATTTTGTTCCTACTGATGTTGACATTGCCACACACGGCACCGGTTATGATCAGATTATTGCAATGTATAACTGGTGGTTGCGAGTTAGTAATCCGACAGGAAAATTTGTCAGTCAATATAAGTATGTGACGCTTCCAGAGGGAAATATCACACCATCAAGATCAATCCCTTTGTTCACAACAGCGCATTTAGTTACTTATTTGACAATAGCGCCGAAGATTAAAGCGACTGGAGAATTAGTAGGAGAACTAGGTATTAATCCAGATAAAGTACTAAATGTTACCGGACATTCTCTGGGTGCGCACTTGTCATTGGCATTTAATACGATATTTCCAGGAGTGACGGATGATGTTACTGGTTTTAATACTCCGGGGTTTACGAATTCGACAATCAACCGTAAATATTTTTTGATGCTGGGAGGAGAGATCCCTACAGCGGCTAATAGTGAAAACGTAACTAATGTATTTGCTGATGAGGCAAATATAGGCAAGCAGCCATGGAAAGCTGTCGCTGGATTGCATTTTCAAGATAATCCAACAGGTGAAGTGGTTAGTATTTCAATCGAAGACCAAGCATTGTCTGATGAGCCGGATCCAATAGGCGGTCTGACCGGTCCTCATAATCACGGACAGGCAATATTAACGGATTCCTTGGCAGTTTATAATTTATTGACGCAAGTGGCCCCCAGTTTAAGCACTAATAACTATAAAATTATATTGAACACTATTGTTGTAGGCACCTCAAGAAGCTATGAGCGAATTATCGACGCATTACAGTCACTCTTTAATATTAACAATACTTTATTGCCAACGGGAAATAATAATCGAGATGCGCTTTACGACGCAATTTACGGATTGCAGGATAATAATGAATTTCAATCTTATGCTAACAAACTACAGATTGCCCCACTTTTGCCGACTGATTCAGCAATTAAATATAAAGTACGTGCCTCAGGGCTGGATTTGCCTGATCCGGAAGATGCCATCGCGTATCGCTACGCTCTGAAAGAATTGAACCCATTCGTCATTACCGGATTCGACTATGAGAACAGTCCACACAATGTGGGAAGCCAGCTTGAAAAAGTCAATTTCAGCGATTCCTATTTGAGCGATGCTGCAGACTTCCTTACTCTGAAAATAGAGCTGGGTCGTGAGGACAAGGCGGAGAAAGCCGGTCATCAGTCCACTACCCAGATTTATCAAAGATATGCGAATGCTGGAGGGCTTGAACTGAAACTGACCCAGACGAACACCGGCCCTGGCGGCCCGCGCAATCGTTTTATCAGTTTTGGAGGTGACGGTGCGGATTCGATTGACGGGGACACCCGAAGCGATCATCTCTACGGTAATTCGGGTGACGATCACATGGATGGGAAAAGAGGAGATGATTTGCTTGAAGGGAATTTGGGTAATGATACATTGGTAGGCGGATATGGTAGCGATAAGGTATATGGCAACCAGGGTAATGACAAACTCTACGGTATTCAGTTAGATGGTACCGATGACAATGCTGTAGATGAGTTGTTCGGCGGTCCCGGCTTCGATACGTACTACGTGGGATTCGGGGACGTCATTATCGACAGCGATGGCGATGGAGTTATCAAGGAGAACGAACGGGATATTCCGGTTGGCACGATATCGCTGATCAACAACAGTTTGGATCTCTATAGTAATAACGATCAGACAAACCCTATCCGTTTTCGGCAAACAGCCAATGGCGACCTGCAAGCCATCGGCAGCTTCTTTACCATTCGGAACTTCCACAACGGAGACTTCGGCATCACTCTGGATGCCACGGCACCCACACTGGATTTAATACTCGTCAACGGCACGGCGGGGAACGATCTCGATGCCGCGAATGCGGAGGTGAATGGTTCTGTGGAGAACGAGGAACTGCACGGCCTGGCCGGCAACGATGACGTTTTCGGTCTGGGCGGGCAAGACGTACTGTTCGGAGAGGCTGGAGACGACCGCCTGATTTCGGAAGAAGGCCATGATGTGTTGTCCGGTGGGGATGGCAGTGACATCCTCATCAGCAAGGCTGGTAAGGATATTCTGCAGGGTGATGCGGGCGCTGATTTGCTGGTGGCCGGGACGGATGACGACTTCCTGGAAGGTGGCAGTGGGGCAGATGCCTTAGCAGGAGGGTCGGGTTCAGATACTCTGTTTGGCGGTGATGGTAACGACGTTCTCTGGGGCAACGGGACCTATTCCGTGCCGGAGCGCAACTGGTCGGTTACCGTAACCCATCCGGACCTTCACACCGTGACCGTTTCCCTGGACGGCATCATCGGTACACTTACTTCCGAAGACGACCGGGCCGATTTGCTTCATGGCGGTGCCGGGGATGATGTGCTGTTCGGTGCCGGTGGTAACGACCAGCTTTACGGCGATGCCGGCAGCGATTTTTTGCAGGGCGGGTCCGGCGATGATCGGCTGGAAGGCGGTGCAGGAAATGACAATCTTTTCGGTGATAACGGGGATCATCCCTCGCTGGTCGGGAACGATATTCTGCTCGGAGGCGACGGTGCGGACTTCCTGCAGGGTGGGTATGGCGACGACGAACTGGACGGGGGTGCCGGGGATGACGAGATCCACGGCGACTATATTAATGATCCGGACAACGGCGGCAATGACACTATCAAAGCGGGCGAGGGCAACGACACGGTCATTGCCGGGGCGGGCAATGATGTCATCGATGCGGGCGCCGGCGATGACGGGATCGACGCCGGGCAGGGGGATGACATGGTACTGGCCGGAGACGGGACGGATAAGGTCTTCGGCGGCGATGGCAATGATTCCCTCTTCGGGGCGGCGGGTTCTGACATCCTGCAGGGCGATGCGGGTGATGACAGTCTCGACGGTGGGGACGGCAACGATTCCCTCATCGGGAATGACGGCGTTGATCAGTTATCCGGCGGTGCGGGTCTGGATCTGCTGTTCGGGGATGCCGGCAATGACACGCTTTCCGGCGGTGCGGGTGTGGATAACCTGGCCGGCGGAACCGGGGATGACCAGGTTCACGGTGATGACGGTGATGATACCCTGTTCGGCGAAGATGGCGCGGACATGCTGTACGGCGACGCCGGCAACGACCGTCTTCAGGGTGGGGCGGGTAACGACCAGTTATACGGCGGTGACGGTGCCGATCTTCTTATCGGCCAGCAGGATGATGATGCCCTCTCGGGCGGGGCGGGCAACGACGAGCTGCAGGGTAATGCCGGCAACGATACCCTGAACGGTGATGCCGGCGGCGATACTCTGTATGGGGGGTATGGTAACGATGTCCTGAACGGGGGGGCAGGCGATGATACCCTGCAGGGAGACGGAGGGGCCGATTTTCTCTACGGCGGCCGGGGCGGGGATGTTCTCCTCGGCGGCCTGGGTAACGACACCTACCAGTACAACCGCGGCGACGGGCCGGATAGTCTCCTGGACGATGGCGGGGCCGCCGATGTCCTGAGCCTGGGACCGGGTATCGCCGCCTCTGCTATCAGCCTTGCCGCCCGGGGCGGGGATCTAGTTCTTACCTTGCTGGACGAGGAGGGCCTGCCCACTGACGATACAGTCACACTGGGCAACTGGTACAACGCCGATAACCGCATTGAGTCCATCCGGTTCAGCGACGGTACCGTCTGGGATCTTCCCGCCATCCAGTCACGCCTGCCGGAAACCATTGCCCTGGCGAACGGCCTCGATGCCCGGGGCAGCGGCAACGTCACCACTTATACGTTCACGCCGGGAACGGACAACCCGGACGGCTTCAGTATTAATGTCACCGATGCCGGCGGATTGGATACCCTGCGCTTTGATCAAGTTGCCGGTACCTCGGGCAATGCCGTTCCTTCATTGACCGGTTACAGCCGCGACGGCAATGATCTGGTACTGGACGTAGCGGTGGCGTCGGGGATCGGCGCCATACCCGGCGGCAGCGGGACCATTCACCTGCAGGATTATTTCACGCCTGCCGGCTACATCGAGACCATCGCATTTCCGGACGGCAGCCTTAACGAGCCCGATCAGGCACCCGTTGTTACCGATACACCGGTCGATCAGACTGCGGGCCTGGACGCGGTCTTCAGTTACACCATGGCGGCGGATACCTTCAGTGACAGTCCCTTCGACAACCTGGCCTTCAGCGCCTCCCTGGCAGACGGCAGTGATTTGCCGGCCTGGCTTACGTTTGACGCCGGCACGCTGACTTTCAGCGGCAGCCCGTCCGCAGGCGATGAAGCCTTTCTGGATATTGCCGTAACAGCACGGGATGCGGCGGGGCTCACCGCCACGACGGGTTTCGGGCTGAACGTGGGTAATATCAACGTGGCGCCCGTCGTGGCCGATCCCCTGGATGACCAGGTGGCGAAAGCGCAGGAGGCCATTACCTTCACGCTTCCCGCGGGCACCTTCACCGACCGGAATTCGGCGGATACGCTGGCATACACGGCATCACTGGGCAACGGCGACCCGCTGCCGGGCTGGCTCGGTTTCGATCCCCGCTCCGGTACCTTCAGCGGCACGCCGGCGGATCCGGATGTGGATGTGCTGGATATACGGGTCACCGCCACGGACAGCGGCGGTCGGGCGGCGACGGATAATTTCACACTCAACATCAAGCCTTTCAATTCGCCGCCGGCCGCCCAACCAGACTTCGCCCGGCTGACCGTCCAGGCGGCAGGGGAGGAGAAGGAGCTCATCGTCAACAGCGGTTTTGAGCCGGATGCATACGATACACCGGTTATTGCAAAACTCGGTGACGGCGGTTTCCTGGTTGCCTGGGACAGCGTCTCCAGTTCGGGCACGGATGTCATTGTCGGACAACGCTATGACGCGGACGGCAACAGGTCGGGCGGGGAGACCATTCTGCGCGAGCGCGCGGGCACGAATACCGTTCTGAGCCAGCCTGCCATGGCGGAGCTGGCGGACGGCAGCCTGGTCATGGTCTGGACGGAGAATACGGATATCTACGGCCGGCATCTTGACAGTAACGGCCAGCCCCTGGGCGACGCCTACCTGGTGAGCACCGACAATGCCGGCGACCAGGGCGGCCCGCGCGTGGCGGGCCTGGCCGACGGCGGCTTTGTCGTGGTGTGGCAGAGCAGTGATCCGGCCACCGGCGACGGCACCAGTACCGGTGTTTCCGCGCAGCGGTTCGATACCTCGGCAAATCCGGTCGGATCCGAATTTCTCGTCAATTCCACGACTTCGTCCGGTGAAGGGATGCCCGATGTGGCGGCATTGGCGGGCGGCTTCGTCGTTGCCTGGCAGGGCAGTCCCGCGAGCCTGCAGCGATTCGACGCCAACGGCAATACCCTGGGCACGGAAACCGCCTTCGGCGGTGCGTCGGCGGACATCGCCATCAATCCCCGTGTTACCAGCCTGGATGATGGCGGTTTCGTGGTGCTGTACACGGACACGGATCATATGGAACTGCACGCGGACCGTTTTGATGCATCAGGGACGTACCAGGAAAGCTATCTGGTCAACGGCGACACGGATACCGGGGTGTTTGGTTATGATACCGAAGCGCTGGCTGACGGCGGTTTTCTCGTGACGTTCACGGCCGGCGATCCAACCGGCCAGTCGTTTGACGACCGGGATGTTTTTGCCGCCCGGTTTGATGCGTCGGGCACCGTGACCACGTCCCGGATCAGCAACGACAACGGTCTGGACCAGCGCAATCCCGTCATGAC
>Ga0102944_1000461_pt1 | contig 31499 bp, 16 predicted proteins | sample SalPonD_shore_MG_FD_78172 | JGI IMG/M metagenome (GOLD analysis project Ga0102944, IMG submission 78172) | Salt pond soil microbial communities from South San Francisco under conditions of wetland restoration - Salt Pond MetaG... | ecosystem: Environmental > Aquatic > Marine > Intertidal zone >... | reverse complement strand
TCGAGTGTCCGATTGTACCCGGCTTAAAAGTGCTGACCCGCGAGAGACACCTTAATTTCCTGCCGAAGTTTTTCCATCTGAATATCCCGGAAGCCCTATCGGAGGAGGTGCAGGCGGATCCCAGTAACGCAAGAGAAATTGGGATTGAGTGGGGCGCCCAGCAATGTATTGAGCTTTTAGAAAAAGGAGCACCGGGTATTCACTTTTACATTATGGGGGATCCAAGTCCGGCCCTGGATATTATTGAGAAGTTACCATTGGGCCGTGAAGTAACAGAAAAGTAACTTTTGGCTTATTTTATTATTTAGAGGTCTTTGAAAAACCAGGAATTTTGTTCAAGATCAAAGCTTGAGTGAATTTAAAACCGGAGCTTATTACGTATAAGTTAGGATTTCGAATTCACGAAAATGCAGAGATTGATCAGTAAGGTCGGTTTTGCAAAAGCCTCTATTTAATTAATACACATTGTGACAATAAGTTGACTTTAACTTTATCTGACGGCTAAAATCATGCGTCTTGGTTTTTCAGGATTTTTTGCTGTGGTTTGCTATGCCTGTTTTTGCGCAAACCTCAAAGATTTCCAGGCGTAAAGAGCAGCTTGATCATACCACTGATGATAGCTCAAAAGTTGAAATAAGCGTACAGCTAGCTGAGAAGCTCAAACAATCTGGAAATATTCAACAATCTTTAACACCCTTGGGAAAGGCTGGAAAACTCGCCGACTCACTTAAAAGTGCCCATCTAATCCAGTTGGCAGATAATTATCTGGATAGCGATCAACCGGATTCAGCAGAAAGAATAATCAACCGGGCACTGAATAAATATCCTAATACTAATAAAGAAACCCGCTGCTGATTATCCACAAGCCCGGCAATATTATAAACAATGGTTCACACGTTCCGGTACCAACGACGAAAAAGGCAGTGGCTCGGTCTGCAGTTATGTAAGGAATTTGTGGAGAAACAGGATGAAGAAATCTGCGTGGAAAGCACCGAGGGCGAGGGTACAACTTTTATGTTTAGCCTGCCTTGTGCATACAGTTGTTGTTAAAATTTGGGTAGAGCTTAAAAGCTGCGAAATTTTATGCCGGACGGTGTTGAAGTTGAAATAGCGTATTCAACTTTGAATACGTCTCAATTGCTATTCCAATCCCTGTCCGAACACTTTGGGGTTGCCCACCACCAATTTCGCAGCGAATTACCGTATGTTGATTTCAGATAAGGGAAGTCAAGCAGTTTAAGATCTTTATTAACAGCATTTCACAATACAAAAATACCAATATTTGTGAGAAATGAGGGCTAAATCTTTGCATTCGTATGATAATACATATTGGGAATACTGGAACGGAGTAATCCGGCCGGATTGTAAGGCTCGATAGCTGTTTCGACAACCTTCCGAAAAGCTTGAATGGCGTGTTCAGAAACGGGTTTTTGATCTGGTAAGTCTTGTACATTTCGATATGCCTTGGCAGTTATTTTCTTGATTTCATGGTGGTCAGCAGAGAGAAATTGGTCTCCGATATTAAAATTGCCATGAATGCGTTTTTGTTCATAATGAATAGCCGCGGTAAAGTAGAGGCTTGTATAGGTATGAAAGAGCTCGAAATGGTTCATAACGCGGTAACAGCCAGCGATTAGCAGATCGACAAAATCCAGCTCGTTGAAAACGGCCTGTTCATATTGTCGGTTTTTTTGTTCGATGAGAGCCGGTTTGTCTTTGCCGATCTCAAAAGCATACAGAATACGTTCGACCCCGGAAAGTGAATGAGCAATGCCAGTGCTATGCAAGGGATCTACAAATCCCGTAGTGTGGGGTAGGGCAACCCATCTGGGTCCGGCAGCTTGTTGGGCCCGTCGTTGCAGGCGGTTTGTGTGGATAAGTTTACCGGGCAGCTTGGCTGGTTTTGCATCCTCAAAAAGTTCAGTTAGTGAAGGATATTTGCCAATTATTTCATCCCAGGTTTGAGCGTTCGATTGTTTGTGTTGATGAAAAACCAAGCCGGCACTGGTAATCCCATTATTAAATCGCAGCATCCACAGCCAGCCCTCTTCCAGTAAGTGATGCAAGGCAGAGTGATCGGGATTATACGGGTAGTCTCGGCTGGAGATGTCATTTTCATGCAGCCAATTTTGCCAGGGTTTTACATCCGAGAAATGAGAAAAAACAGCGCTGGTATGAGTTCGAAATCCCTCAGAACCAGATCGGACTCCTAACTGATTAAGGATGGCATCTGAGCCGGTGGCATCAATCATCCAATTGGAGTTGAAATCGAATTTATCTTCGACCCGGATAGCAGTAATCTGCCACTCATCGCCGATTCGTTGTACCTTCTTAACGTTGATATTATCCCAGTATGGAATGCCTTGCTGTTTGACCTGATCCACGAAAAAAGCATCTACATCCGAACGATACCAGTTGGTATCGGACTGCTCATCACTACTGCTGGCCGCAACCAGGAGTTCGTTTTTATGTTCAACATTTGTTTGAAAAGGTTGCCCGGTTTGATGTTTATAATAGCTAAATCCACGTTTTAGTCCACAGTTTATTTGGGGATGGGTTTGCTGCCAGCTCCCATATCGGGAAATCTCACGCAGCCAGGATAAGTCATATCGATCAGCCAAATCCCGAAGGATAAGATCGGCAACAGGTGTGGATGATTCGCCAATGGCAAAACGTGGATGTGAGCCTTTTTCAATAAGTGCAACATCATATCCAATTTGATGGAGTCCCAGCGCAGTCAGAGATCCCGCAAAGCCTGCTCCAATAACAATGATATCAAAATGCCGATTGCTATTCATTGTCACAGTAATCGCACGTCACACGTGGATGGATTTGTTGGTCCAGGTTCATCTGGTGCAGACGTTTTTGTCGGTCTTGGAAGCAATGGTCGCAGGATGAAAATTGCTTCAGATCCCACAAATCAACAAAAATACGCCCCTTGTTCAATCTTAGTGCCTGGTCAAAAGCGTCTTCCAGTGCTTCAATGGTGGGAGGCACATAATGTCCCTCATCCCGCAGTTTTTCCATTGCCCCATTGCCCCCTCTGGTGGGAATGATACTGCATGCGGAAACCCCGCAGTCGAAAGCAAATTCAACGCTCTTTATTGTCCATTCGATATTTTTTTCCGAGTCAGTCAGGTAAGGGGGGTTTAAAAGTATAAACGCACGTGAGTCGATTCCGTTACTTTGAAGAAAAGTTGCCGCCTCTTTAAAGTTGTCCTTGGAGATTTGCTTATTAAGTTTTGGTAACACTTCCGGGTGGATGGTTTCGAGTCCCATGGCAATTTCCAGACCTCCGTTCAGTATGTCATTAAATTCAATACAGGGTTTGCCGCAGAGTTTGGGGTGATTCTCAATAATCACACGTTTGGAATCGGAAAGCAGTTCGGCAATTGGCTGGTAATCCTCAGGAGGAATCGCTTTCCGATCGAAAAAGTTACCGCTGTTATAGAGTTTGGTGACGCTTCCTTCGGGAAGACGATCCAAGGCATAGGCAATCTGTTTCGGGATGTCTCCCTGCTCAACCGGAATTTCCAGAGTGTTCTTCCAAAGATCACACATCACACATTTAAAGGGGCATTCGCTATTTGTCAGGAAGATGGTGTTGACTTCTTTTAGTTCACCATCGGGACCGTGTTCTTGCTCATGCATAAAGTGATACGGCCGCCCGGGATGTACTTCGTTCTTATCAGGACGTAAATCAATTATCTCGGAAGTATCTAGCATTATAAAAAATATACTTTACCACTTAGACACTAAGATTATTGAGGCACACTTTTTACTTCTTGTCCTAAGTGTTCTTAGTGCCTGAGTGGTTAAATTAGCTGTACAAAGAAGAAAAATACCGGCGATATTCCATCTCATTGTCAGCAAACAGGTCATTAATTTTATTTTTTGGCAGAGCCCCGTGCTGGAAGCGTCGTTTAGGGAAAACAGGCATATCCAATCCGGTTACCGCCTTAACACCGCGTCGCACAATTTCACCTTTCAAAGCGTACAACTCTTCATGATTCCAATCCGTAAGCTGGATAAATGGGATACCTTCGGAAACCTCGATCACGTTAGGCAGTGTGTAGGGACTAAATCCGAGGAAGTTGTGGTAACGAGCGGTCGCATAAGAGCGAACATGTCCACGACTAAGTCCGCCCGAATAGGTGAGCGAATGTTTTATTTTATCCACGCCCCAGCCTTCGTGATAAAGCATCTGGTTATTGAGAACACTGCGGATGGTTAATTCAGGATTTTCTTCAATTGGGTAATCTTTCATATTTTCATCTCCGCCATCACCGTCGGCCAGGTATTTCCAATCCGGATATCGTTCACGAATTTTGCGGCAGAGTGCTTCCGTCATCGTTGCTGCTTCTACATCAAGTGGCTTATAATCTTCCATAATTCGGATCGTCTTTTTGTAATCCAGTTCATCAGCCGAAGCACTCATGACTTCCAGGTAGAGCGACAAATCAAGCTGATCCAAGAACTTCTTTGCCTGATCCGCATCCGCTCCACCATCCACAGAAAGCGTAAAAGCCTTTAGGCGTTGAGGCGACAATCCCATTTCGAGCATTAGATGATATAGCACCAGGAATATCGAACCGCTATCGATGCCGCCGGAAAATAGTACTCCAATAGGTTCATCTTCAGGAATGGTCTGCAACCAAAGTTGGCATTCATGCGCCAAGGCACCAATATATTGTTTGCCAATTATATCCAGATCAGTATCCATCACGTTCTGTTTGGGATCAAAATAGCGTTTGTACTCTGGGCTGGGATCCGGACACCCAAGCAATTGCAGGCATGTGATGTGATGGGCGGGAACCATCCGTGTGTAGGAAGGATGAAATTGCTCATGCAACCCTTTTTCTTTCAGATATTCATAAATTTCGTCAATACGTTCGGCTACAATCAGCAATGGTCCGGAGCGCTGTTTGGCCAGAAAATAACGCATCGGCCGACCAATTGACCGCGCCATGAATACTTCTTTGCCTTTTTTCTTGACGATGGCAAAAGAACCATCAATCTGCCGAACTCTTTCAGGATCTGTTGACAATACGGCTTCTTCCGCTTCTTCAAGCGACATATTAAAAATTGTATTTAACTCGGGATCAAGCAGGTTTTCAAAATCTTCGACATATTGATGCTGAATGGCCATGGCGATTCTTTTGGGTGACAATTTTACTTCTTTAATATACTGTTTGGTAATATAGCAGAATGTCCCTGTTAAGGAAAGGTCTGGGAAATTCATTTTGAAGAGAACTTTGTGAACCCCGTCACAACGGTTGTTACAAAAGAATTGATTTGCGATAGATCTCCCGGCCGAATTGTGATGGACTATTTTTTAGGCTAAACAGCTATTTTAAAAGCGTTCATCGGTCTACAGGTCAGCCGGTCAATCCTATGATGTTTCCCGAATTTTTAGATTTACCGGCACTAAGCTGAGAACACCGTGTTGTTGTACTGGATTAGAAAGGAGCTCTTTCATCTTTTCCATAGTAACAACCCCCAGCTTTTCAAAATTGGTATGGACTGATGAAATAGTCGGGCGATGCCTGACACAAATAGGCAAGTCATCGTAGCTGATTAAAGCTAAATCATCAGGAATCTGAAACCCATATTCAAGTGCCCTTTCAAGAAAAGCATGTCCCATCTCATCATTAGCTGCAAAAATAGCACGAGGTTTCTCTTCTTTAGAAAGAAACGATTCAAAAGCTTTGGTTCCCGTCTTAAAAGTAAAGTCTCCTTGGTACTCCCAGCATAATTCCATAGTTGGATTTTGTAAAATATAATCCCTGAAGCCATTGGAGCGATATCGTGCCTCTGCTTTTTTGAAAGGCCCCTTAATAACCCCGCACTTTTGGTATCCCTGCTTTTTAAAGTGCTCCCCGGCCAGAAATCCGCCGCTGTAATTGTCAAAAGTAACCGTTGAAATGACGGGATTTTCAATCAGGGCATTGGAGATAATGGGGAAGTCGTTAGGAAGCTCTTCGACAATCTTCAGATAATCTTTCCTTTTAAATTCCGGTGCGAAAAGAATCATGCCATCATAATGTTGCTTGCTCAATTCCTTTATATCATGCAATATTTCCTCGAACGGTTTACGCATGCTGATCATCGAAATCTGGATATTATTTTTTTCAGCAGCATCATTGATTCCGTTAAACATCGAGGCATAAAATTCTCCGACATGGAATCCGGTGATTACAAGAAATAGTTTTAGCTTGCCAACAATTCTTTCTCCATTTACGGCGCGATGGATAGGATAATCAAGACGACGTGCCGACTTATAGATCGTACGCCGTGCTTTTTTGCTGATTTTATTGGATCCATTTAAAACCCGAGACACAGTAGAAATGGAATAACCGGTTTCTTCTGCTATGTCCTTAAGTGTAATTTTCACAATAACTTAGTATTAAAATTATGTAGACCTATCCCTAATTTTGTATCCTCAATCCGGTAATACTTTGAATTAGTATAATAAGCATCGCATTTTTGTTTTAATCAAATAATTTCCATGGGGTTAGTAAAAAATTGCACTGATTTGCATTGAATTTGCCCGTATTTGAAGTTAACATTAGCAAAGCTGCGATATTTGAGGCATGCTGTAATCTTTGGTCACTAACAATTTAATAGGTCCTGATGGTAAATTATCCCCGTTCTATTATTTTTGTCACTCCATCCGTTTGTGTTAGATTTTGGTTTTTGACTTTTGGAGTTTTGATGCTTCTAAACGGTTGTGCACAAAAGAAAAAGCCCCGATTTAAATCTCTGGATCCACGGCAAACTGGCGTTTCGTTTACCAATACGATTACGCCAACTCCGGACTTCAATTTTTTGAACTACCTCTATTTCTACGATGGTGGTGGCGTTTCTATCGGGGATGTAAACGGCGATGGACAGCCTGATCTTTACTTTACAGCTAATCAGGGAAAGAATAAACTCTACTTAAATAATGGAAATTTTACCTTTACCGATTTTACCGAAAAAGCCGGTGTTGCCGGAAATAAAGGTTGGACGACCGGCACGACGATGGCGGATGTTAATGGAGATGGATTACTTGATATTTATGTCTGTGAAGTAAATTATTTAACCCAGAAGGGGACTAACCAGCTATTTATCAATAACGGGGATTCTACCTTTACGGATCGCGCCAAAGAATACGGATTGGATTTCAGTGGCTATTCAAAGCAAGCAACGTTTTTTGATATGGATAATGACGGTGATTTGGATATGTTTCTGCTAAATCACTCGGTACATACTAAAAAATCATTCGTCCGGCGTGACAAAGGGCTTAAAAATTCAGATCATAATGCCGGTGATCGGCTATATCGGAATGATGGGGGTAAGTTCACAGATATTACACAACAATCGGGAATTCACAGCAGCCTACTGGGATATGGTTTGTCGGTAACGGTCAGCGACGTAAATGGCGATAATTACCAGGATTTATATGTAACCAATGATTTTCACGAAAATGATTACCTGTATATCAACCAGCAGGATGGCACATTCAAGGATGTGTTGCCCCAAAGTATGCCCCATACGAGTCGAGCTTCGATGGGTAGCGATGTCGCCGATATCAACAATGACCTGAGACCGGACGTCGCCGTCCTGGATATGTTGCCGTACACCGAGAAGGGCAGAAAAACATCCGTCAGTAGCGAGCTTTCCAAGGTGTATGATATCCAGCGCGACTACGGTTACCATCCGCAGCTGATCCGAAATACGCTGCAGCTGAACTTGGGTAGGAATTCTGATGGGACACCCGTCTTTTCGGATATCGCCCCGATGGCCGGTGTCTATGCGACCGACTGGAGCTGGTCTTCGCTCATTTTCGACATGGATAACGATGGTCGCAAGGATTTGTTCATCACCAACGGCATTTACCGGCGTCCCAATGATTGGGATTATCTTGATATGGTAGGTGGAAAAGAAAACCAGCGATCGCTGAATCAAGGCATCAATACCAAAAATATGGGGCTGGTGGATAGCATGCCGCATGTAAAAATTCCGAATAAGGCTTTTCATAACGAGGGCGATCTTTCGTTTAGTGATAAATCCAAACAGTGGGGATTGGCTTCGCCGGGCTATTCCAATGGAGCCGCCTATGGCGATCTGGATAATGACGGTGATTTGGATTTGGTCATCAACAACGTGAATGGGGTTGCCTCAATCTATCAAAATGAAACGATAGAACAGGATCATTCTTCATTTCTCACGATCAAATTGAAGGGCAACAACGCGAATACCAGGGGAATTGGCAGCAAAGCTATTGTTTCGACAAACGGCCACAAACAGTTGGCAGAGCTGATGCCTACCCGCGGATTTCAGTCTTCCGTCGAGTCCTCGCTGTTTTTTGGTCTAGGGGATGCAAAAATTGTCGATTCATTGAAAATAATCTGGCCGGATGGTAGCAAGACGCTCCAAAAAAATGTAAATATTAACCAACATTTGACGATTGATCAGTCCTCTTGGAAGTTGGCAACGGTCGACAATCCCACAAATAAAAAAATGATTTTTAAAAAAGTTGAGAATTTACTTTCCCCATCTTACCAACACAAGGAGGATAGTTTTAACGAATTTGATCAACAGCCTTTGATGCCGTACCAGTTATCCAGCGAAGGCCCTGCGATGGCAGTTGGAGATGTGAATGGCGACGGGCTTGAGGATCTATATTTCGGAGGGGGGAAATGGCAAAGCGGATCGCTGTATATCCAGCAAGCCAATGGGACCTTTAAGAAAGAGGAAATCAGTGCTTTTGAGCAGGATGACGGTTTTGAAGACACGGACGCCGCTTTTTTTGATGCCAATAATGATGGTGCCTTAGATCTTTATGTGGTAAGCGGTGGTGATGAATACACGGTTAATTCTCCTAATTTGTATGATCGGTTTTATCTGAATGACGGTCACGGCAATTTTGCCCGCGTGACCGATGCCTTTCCGGATTTTGGCGCTAATGGTTCAGTGGTTGTTCCGTTTGATTATGATGGAGATGGTGATATTGATGTGTTTGTGGGCAGTCGATCAGTCCCCAAAAATTATGGAGTTACGCCGTACAGTTATCTGTTCCAGAATCAGGGCGATGGTACATTTAAAGAAGTTACCAATGCTGTCGCTCCGGGACTCAAGGATTTGGGGGTGATCAGTGATGCCTCATCTGCAGATCTCAATGGAGATGGCCAACCTGATCTGATCGTTGCCGGCGATTGGATGCCGGTCACGGTGTTCATCAATAAGAGTGGCAAGCTTACGAAAACGGATGCTTTACACTCCGGCAATGGACTGTGGCAAAGTGTGTACGCCGCAGATATCGATCAGGATGGTGACTTGGATATTTTAGCGGGGAATATGGGGTTGAATACCACGCTCGGTGCCAACAAGGAAAATCCTATGAAAATGTATCTTGGCGATTTTAACGGGGATGGCGCTGCTGATCCGGTGATTGGACGAACGGAAAATGGGAAAGTATATCCAATTGTCGATCGCGATATGCTGTTAACTTCCATGCCGTATCTAAAGAAGAAATTCCCAACCTATCGCTCATTTGCGGGTAAAACACTTTCCCAGATATTTTCTACCAAAATTCTTGAAAAAGCAGACCAAAAATCAGTTGATGAATTGGCATCTGTTTATTTTGAAAATAAAGGAAACGGTTCTTTCCAAAAACATATGTTGCCGTCTAAAGCACAAGCAGCTCCCATTTATGCTTTTTATTCCGGAGATTTTAATAATGATGGACATAACGATATTTTAATGGGGGGAAATTTGTATAAGGTTCAGCCGGTTTATGGCGGTCCCTATGATGCCAGTTACGGGTGGCTTTTGGAAGAGGGTGACAATGGTAACTTTTCTGTGTTGAATCCTTCGCAGAGTGGATTATTTATTGATGGACAAATCCGAAATATTTTAGCAGTGAAAGATAAAAATGCTAATCCCACAATCGTGATTGGCATTAACGACAAAAGTCCTATGTTTTTAGATTATTGATCGATTAAGGACTCGCTGGGAGTTGAGGGATTAAATCAATTTTTGTTACCTATTGCCCAATAAATGGGCTGCCTGTTTATTTATGAATCACTTTACTGATAGCTTCTATGGATTTTGATGCCAAATATCATTGCTTAGCAAACAACTTTCTTATTCTGGTTCTGGCAATATTTGCCGCGTGTTCCACAGCGCCTCAGAAACCGGATACGCATTCAGATAAATACAAACAGGCTGTTTCAAATTTTTATTTGGGACTAGCTGCCATTCAATCGGATCATGCGCTCTATGCCGTAAAAAAGATGAAACAGGTGGCCGATGCATATCCTGAGGAGCCGGCTGCATGGGCTAATTTGGGTGTTTTTTCTATGCGGCAGGGTAATTTTGAGCTGGCTACCAAAGATTTTAAAAAGGCTGATAAACGAGCTCCCCGGAATAATGAGATACAGTTTCTGGAAGGAATATTGGAAAGCCGAAAAGGCAATATTGAAGCTGCTCTTAAGCATTTGGGAAAAGCCGCAAAGATTGATTCCACCAATCCTAAATTACTGTATTCTTTTGCCGATGAACTTGAACGGCAAGATCCCAAGGCCAACGCCGAAGAGATTGAATCATTGTATAAGCGAATTCTGGCACAGGATCCTAATAATATGGCGGTATTGCTGGAGCGGGTTCGCACAGCGGCCAAATGGAATAACAAAAGAATTTTAAAAAATTCACTGGATCAGCTGGAGGATCAGGCATCTGATTGGCCTGAGCAGTTGAAAAATCGATTCCAAGAGTTAAAATCAACAATCCTGGAAAAGCAGGGAGGGAATATTACTTTTGAGCTGGCTTTTCTGCGTAATAATCTGAATCAACTGCCGAAGTACCAGCACGATTTGCAGAAAGTACAGCTGCCTACCAATCAAGTTGGATTCCTGATCACGCATTTCCTTTGGCTCCCTGAAGCTAGTTACAGGGCCGAACCGGCAGACGAGCAGTTGGTCTTTCATCCCCAAAAAGATAGTGGACAAACGGTAACCCTTTTTGAGCCTGTTGGGTTGGGCTACGATCAGCCGACTAACATTGAGGTTTCAGGAAATACGGCTACAGTGAATGGCAAAAGTAGGCTTTCCTTTCCCGCAGGGGGCGATCAAAAATTGTCTCCGAACATGGTCGCTGCGATCGATTATAATTATGATTTTTTCAACGATTTGGCCTTCGCCGGTCCGGGTGGATTCAAGTTGTATAAGCAGCTCGAGGATTCCACATTTCGGGATGTCACCGATTCCCTGCAGCTGCCTTCTCGGGTTAAGAACGGATCCTATCACGGCATCTGGGCCGAAGATTTAGATCTGGATGGCGACCTGGACTTGCTGCTGGCTCCTGAAAAGGGAGCGCCGATTCTGCTGCGCAACAATGGAGATGATACCTTTGATGCCCAGCCATATTTCTCTGACAGTGGGGCTATTCGCGATTTTCTCTGGGCTGATTTTGATGAGGATGGTGATCCTGATGCGCTGTTGCTGACCAAAAATGGTGAACTGCATTATTATAGTAATCAGCGGTCGGGCGATTTTGCATCTTATCGTACTTTTGATACCGGCGGGCCGGTCTCTGCGGTTACGTTTGGGGATTTGAACAGCGATGGTGTCTTTGAAATTATCAGTCAGCAGGGCAGTAGTATTTCGGCGACCAGCTATGTGGATTCGACAGAAGACTGGGATACCCAAACATTGCTCAAACTGGATAAATCAAATCCCTTTGGCGCTGATGAGCAGATTTTTGTATCCGATTTGGATAACAATGCGGCCATGGATCTGATGATAACCGGTCGCGACACCACGCTTTACTGGCTGAGCGATGAAAATATTTCGTTGAATTCCACAGCCAAGGGAGTCGCTGGGTATGTGTATGGACTGGGTGATATAGATGGGGATAATCGTCTGGATCTTGTTGGCGTGACGAAGGGTTCACACAAACTGATTGCTGTAAATTCGGGCTCAAAATCCTACAAGGCTCGTACTATTCGTCCGCGTGCATCTGGTCCACTGGGAGATCGCCGCATTAATTCCTATGGCATTGGTGGGGTGCTGGAAAGCCGCTCGGGACTGCAATATTCCAAGCAACCCATTACCAAATCGTGGGTACACGTTGGCCTCGGAAATTACGACGAAGCGCAGATGGTGCGCATTATCTGGCCCAATGGATCAACACAGGCCGAATTTGCTGAACTGGGGTATCAAAATAAGATTATGAATCAGCAGATCCTGAAAGGATCGTGTCCCTGGGTCTTCACCTATAATGGCAACAAGATGGAGTTCATTACCGACTTCCTGTGGCGCACCGCACTGGGACTTCGCATCAATGCTCAGGGCAAAGCCAAGGTGATTCACAGCATCGACTGGGTAAAAATTAATGGTGACCAGTTGCAGCCGAAGAAAGGGTATTATGACGTTCGTATTACGGCCGACTTGTGGGAGACTCACTTTTTTGATCACGTTGCGCTGATGGCGGTCGATCATCCTGCCAATACGGATGTATTTGTAGATGAGCGATTCAAGTTGCCGGCCCCGAAACAGCAACTATATTCTTTGAAGAATTTGCACCCGGTTAAAACCGCATACGATAACACCGGCCTTGATGTGACACAAAAAATTGCTCGAAAAGATGGAAATTATGTCGCCAATCTGCCGCTGACGCCCTACCAGGGATTAACCAAAGAACATTACATCGAGCTGGATTTGGGAAAGAAAAAGACGTCGGGCAAGCAGAGATTGGTTGCCTCCGGCTGGGTATATCCAACCGATAGTTCAGTCAATGTTGCGATTAGCCAGGGTAGTCATCCAGCGCCGCATGGTATTCGCGTGGAAGTGCCGAATGGTAAAGGCGGATGGAAAGTGGCAAAGAAAAATATCGGCTTTCCCGCCGGTAAAAAGAAGACGATGCTTGTAGATCTGGATGGCCTTTTTGAGTCCGGTTCACCGCGACGCCTCCGCCTTTATACAAATATGGAAATTTACTGGGATCAGTTTCAGCTGGGCACTGAATCGAAGCACGCAGATATCAAAACGCATCGCATTGCTGCCTCTTCGTCCCAATTGCAGTATCGTGGCTATTCCAAGCTCGAGCATAAAGAACGGTTCTCTCCGACCGTACCCGATTATCAAAAACTTGAGGGGACAACCCAGAAGTGGAGAGATCTCGTCGGATTTTATACCCGTTATGGAGATGTCGAAGAGCTGACGAAAAAGAGCGACGACCGGTATGTGATCATGAATGCCGGTGATGAGTTGCGATTTAAGTTTCCGGCTCTGTCATCCCCCCAAAAAGGGTGGAAACGCGACTTTGTATTAATTGGTGACGGCTGGGTGAAGGATGGCGATTATAATACCGGCTTTTCCAAAACGGTGTTACCGTTGCCTTATCACGGAATGAAAGATTACTCGAACAAACCCGAGCGGCTCCAGGATGATCCCGTTTTCCAGCAGCACAAGCAAGATTGGGTAAAATATCACACAAGATATGTAACCCCGAATAACTTTAACATGGCAATGCGGTTTAAAAAATGATGAATCTTTTTAACTTATAAGCTATGGCAGTAAAGAATAACAAGATATCGTTAATTGTCCTTTTTGCGGTACTGCTTACCACCCCGTACGTTATTTCGCATTACGATAGCATTAAAAAAATTTGGTCATCCGAAAAATCCAATCATCAGGATGTGCTTAATCGCTATGGCTTTTATCTGCAGGATATGACCAGCGACTGGGGCGTTCATTTTACACATCATGCGCCTAAACTGGATTCCAAGCTTGATCATATTATGCCGCAGGTGGCCTCGGTTGGGGCGTCGGTATCGGTTTCGGATTTTAACAACGATGGCAAGCAGGACTTCTATCTCACCAACAGCGAGCATGGCGAACCGAATGCGTTGTACGAAAATCTGGGGCATGGCCATTTTAAGAATGTGGCCGCCCAAATGGGTGTTGCGGATGTGAACACCAAGGCGACCGGCGTTTCTACAAGCTCGGTCTGGGGCGATTATGACAACGACGGTTATGAGGATTTATTTATTGCCAAATGGGGTAAGCCGATGTTGTTCCATAACGACAAAGGCAAAGGTTTTACGAAAGTGGATTTGGGATCTGAGTTTCCAAACTGGGTCAATTCGAATACGGCCTTGTGGTTTGATTATGACAATGATGGGCGGCTGGATTTATTTTTGGGCGGATATTATGATGAAAATATCGACCTGTGGAATTTGAAAACTACGCGTATCATGCCCGAAAGTTTTGAATATGCGAAGAACGGCGGACGCAAGTACCTGTTTCATAATTTGGGAAATGGCAAATTTAAAGAAGTTAGCAAGCAGTTAGGATTGGTCAGCAATCGGTGGACGTATGCTGCGACGGCCGCGGATGTGGACCATTCGGGTTACCCGGATTTAATTTTAGCCAACGACTACGGCGTGGATGAATTGTTCCTGAATCAGGATGGTAAAGGTTTTGTGAATGCGGCCCAGAAAGTAGGGATCGGTTTTGTACCCAAAAGCGGCATGAATGCTTCGTTAGGTGATGTAATGAACCAGGGGAGGCTGGCCATCTACATCACAAATATCTCTGAGCCCGGCGTGTTAATTCAGGGAAATAGTCTGTGGGTGCCGACCTTGCCGAGCGAAAAATTGCATTATCAGAATCTAGCTGAAGATCTTGGCATCTCGCTTGGTGGGTGGAGCTATGGCGCCCAGTTTGGCGATTTGAATTTGGATGGGAACTTAGACCTTTACCTGGCTAATGGGTTTGTTTCCGGCAAAAAAGGCACGGATTATTGGTATGATTTTGCTAAAGTGGCAGGCGGAAATAAAAAGATTATCGCGGATGCAAAGAACTGGCCCGCTATGAAGGGACGAAGTCTTTCGGGATATCAGCAGAATAAGATTTGGATTAACGATGGTGCCGGTAAATTTCAGGAGGTGGCCGATGCCGTTGGAGGAAAATTAAAGCTGGATAGCCGCTCTGTTGCGCTGGCTGATTTAAACAATGACGGTACGTTAGAGATTCTTGTAGCGAGCCAGGGTGGCCCGTTTAAGATTTATAAAAATACCGTAGCGGCTTCTCATAACTGGGTTGGCTTCAAATTAAAGGGCACGAAAAGTAATAGTAGTGCTATTGGTGCTGAAGTTGAATTATTCTGGAATTCTAATCAACAGGTACAGATTATTAATTCGACCAGTGGATTTAGTGCTGAAAATCAGCGGCCGCTTTATTTTGGATTGGGCAAATCTAAGAGCGTCCGGAAAGCGATTATCCACTGGCCTTCGGGATATACCCAGACCATAAAGAATCCTGAGATAAACAAGCTTCACACTATAACGGAATCAGTGCCATCATGAGTGAAAATGGTTCGCTAGTCTCGAAGGTTAAGAACTTTCAATACAGTCATAAATATACGCCGCCGCTTCTGATAACCGGCATCTTGCTGGCGGCACATATCTCATTCGGTATCCTGACAGGATACAGTAAGCTGCTGATTGCAATTGGAGCCAGTATCGTAACCGAAGCGGCGCTACACCGCTGGATCGTTGGGAAATGGCGTAGTTTTTCCAGTGCGTATATATCGGGTGTTAGTGTAGGTATTCTTATCCGGTCGCCCATGTTTTGGCCTTATGCCCTTTGCTCGATGATTTCCATTGCATCGAAATATGTGCTCCGGTATAAAGGGCGACATCTATGGAATCCGTCTAATTTTGGCGTGGTGGCGATGCTGTTGCTGGCGCCGGGTAGTGTGGCCGTGCTAAGTATCCAGTGGGGGAATAACATGTGGGCCATGGCTGTCATATGGATTGTGGGATCTATTTCTATTTACCGGCTCCGCAGGTTTCATGTTTGTGCAACTTATGTTCTTTCATTCCTGTTTTTTGGGTTAATCAGGGCCTATATCACGGGAGATCCCTATCTGGCAGAAATTTCTCCCATAACGGGTCCTATGTATCAGTTGTTTACCTTTTTTATGGTTACCGATCCCAAAACAACCGTACAATCCAAATGGGGACGTATCCTGGTGGTTATTGTTGTGGCTTTTGTTGAGATGATCCTGCGGTTGCATGAGGCGGTATACGCTCCTTTTTATGCCCTCTTTATTGTAGGTCCAATTGCGATGGCCATAGAAATTTGGTGGAGAGACCGACACAGCGAGGAAGATTTGTCAGCTCCTTCGAAACCTTCTGCGGTTAACCTTTCTTCTACCTGAGATTATCTGAGGAAATCCATTGCTTATTTGGCATTTATCGACATCTTTCAAATTAATTGCATTGCTATGAAAATATATCCCATATTTATTTTTTTATTGATTACTTTTGCCGGCCCGGTAAGGGCGCAGAAGTTACAATCCACATGGAATGTGCAAGCTGATTCCATCAATCCCGCCAATTATTATGGGGTTACGGTAGCCAATGGGATGATCGGCTTGGTTTCTTCTTCAAATCCGCTTCAAATGAGCGATATCGTGCTGAATGGAGTGTATGACAATTATGGTCGGGGACGGGTATCCAATATTCTAAAGGGATTTAATTTTGCCAACGTCCAGCTTGATATTGATGGAGAGCGTGTGGGGCGTCAGAATATTTCGGGTATGCGCCAGGATTTGAATATGAAATCAGCCTCGATAACTACGACTTTCCGTTTTCGTGATAAAGCTCAAATCACTTATACCGTCCGAGCCCTGCGCCAGCTGCCATATACAAGTCTCATCGATGTTTCGATTACGCCTCTGCAGGATATCAATATCGTTGCCGCATCAGTTATAGAGGGGCCTGATATTTTGCGCAATATTCACAACTATTATTCTGAAATTGATCGTCCTCATGTGACCATTCCATTGCTCACGTCGGTGGCCCAAAGTCCTACCGGAAAGCATACCGTGGCTGCCTCTAACAGCTTTATTTTCACAGAACCACATGGTCAGCAGCCCGATATTATTCATGAAGAATGGGATCAAAACAGGCATTTGGCTAAATTTAAGAAGACGTTGAAAAAGGGAGAGGTATATCACTTTAGCATAGTAGCTTCCGAGACATCGACCGAGCACTTTGCAGATCCCCGAAACGAGGCCGAGCGGTTAACGACTTATGCCAAGTTACAGGGAAGGGATAAACTCTTGGACGGCCACCAAAAAGCGTGGGATAAGCTATGGGAAAGTGATATTCTGGTGGATGGGAATCCCGGGGATCAGCGGGATATTCGTTTCGCGCTTTATCACTTGTATTCGTTTGTCCGCAAGGGTACAGCTTACAGCCTGTCGCCAATGGGACTTTCGGGCCTGGGATATAACGGTCACGTTTTTTGGGACACTGAACTCTGGATGTTTCCACCTCTGTTGGTATTGCATCCTGATATTGCCAAATCATTGCTTGAATACAGGTACCAGCGCCTCGATGCAGCAAAACGAAAAGCGCTGGCTCATGGCTATAAAGGGGCTATGTTTCCGTGGGAATCGGCCGGGAGCGGTCAGGAAGAAACGCCGGTATGGGCGCTTACCGGGCCGTATGAGCAACATATTACTGCAACTATAGGTTTGGCCTTTTGGAACTATTTCCGGGTGACGCACGACAAACAATGGCTGCGTGAAAAAGGCTTTCCTGTACTCAAGGAAATTGCTGATTTTTGGGTGAGTCGAGTAGAAAAGGATGCGGATGGAAATTACAACATCAATAATGTAGTGGGAGCTGATGAGTGGGCCGAGAATATCGACAATGATGCCTACACTAACGGCGCGGCAATCATAGCACTAAAAGCGACTGCGAAAGCAGCTGGGATTTTGGACGAACAAGCGGATCCCCGGTGGTCAGAGGTTGCCAATCATATCCCGTTATTACAACTAAAAAATGGGGTGACCAGGGAACATGCATCATACAACGGGGAACAGATCAAGCAAGCAGATGTAAACTTGCTTTCGTATCCGTTGGGTCTCATCTCTTCGCGGGAACAGATTCTTAAAAATCTAAACTATTATGAACCGCGCATTGGAGCGGGGCCTGCCATGAGTCATTCAGTCTTTTCGGTTTTATATTCCAGGTTGGGAAAAGCCGAGAAAGCTTACGAGCTTTTTAAGAGGGGATATAAACCGAATGAAGTCCCGCCGTTTGGAGTACTCGCGGAAAGTGCGGGCGGTACCAATCCTTACTTTGCAACAGGGGCTGGCGGGATGCTGCAAGCAGTGCTGAATGGCTTTGGAGGAATTGAAATTGCGGACCACGGAATAATGCGGCTAAAAACCCCACTACCGAAGAGTTGGAATAGTATAAAAATTACGAATGTTGGGTCTGAAGGGGAGACGATTATCAATAAGAATTGATAATGAAAACGCGTTCAAATTGTGCCTGCGAAAAAATTACCGCATCAAACATGATTTTAAACCGTGAACCTCCCTTGATCCAGGTTGCTTTTCTTTCATTTTTCTACCGGCAGATAACTACTTTGTACTCTCAGGCTTGTTACCATAACATTTAAAATTAAACAGTAAATAATTATTAATAAATAGGTTGTAACTCGATCAAAGTAGGGATTTTCCCGGCATGAACGCTTTATTGCATTTTCAAGAAAGAAAATCCCATAAAAATTAAAATAATTTGCTTATTACCTAAAAAGATTAAATTATATAGGACACTGTTTTAAACGTTTGTGTTAAAGTACTCCGTAGGCAAATTACTAACTAATCTGTTGACATTTTCTTTTGTTGATTCTTCCTGCAATAATAAAGGGTGCTTAGGGGATTTTAGTTTATTCTAAATTTCTGTTCAAACATGCAGTGTAAATGATACTGGGGATTATCAGGTATCGTGTCATTTACGAACATAACTAAAACCTAAGGGGAAATTTATGATTACGAATGTGATGCGAAGTATTAGGACTATGTTCCTAAGTTCAGTTGATGGAAAATGGCCATTCTCTTTAGCTGGTGCTTCTTCTTACATATTGAGAATGGGGATTGTCTTCTTTTTAATATTAGGTTGCGGGATTTTTCAAAAATCATACGCTCAGACAAAAGTAAGCGGAACCGTAACCGACGCTAAAGATAATGCACCATTACCTGGTGTTAACGTTGTTGTCAAGGGGATGCCCACACGAGGTACTTCGACTGATGCGAATGGGAAATATACCTTAACGGTGCCTTCTGAACAGGATACACTGGTCTTTTCATTTATTGGCTATGTAAAACAAGAAATTCCGGTTCAGGGAAGGTCAACCATTGATGTTGCACTGTCGACCGATGTACGCAAGTTGAATGACGTTGTCGTTGTCGGTTATGGGACCCAGGAGAAAAAACAAATCACGGGTTCGGTTTCCAGTGTTAAGGCAGAAGATTTTAATTCGGGGAGCATTAGCAACCCATCCGGTTTAATACAGGGTAAGGTGCCAGGGCTTGTAGTATCAACTCCCGGCGGAGATCCCAATGGGAATCCAACCATAAGATTACGTGGTGTAACATCATTTAGTGGCGACCAGCAGCCTCTCGTGGTTATTGATGGCGTTGTGGGAGCTAGCTTGAAGAATGTGGATCCCAATGATATTGCATCCATCGATGTACTTAAAGATGCTTCTGCATCAGCTATTTACGGAACGCGTGGCGCCAGTGGGGTTATTGTAGTTACCACCAAACAAGGCAAAGCAAATGTGGATCCTTCCAAAGCTTTTTCAATCAGTTATCAGGGCTATTATACCGTTGAAACGGTAGCCAACAAATTGAATGTCTTAAGCGCTGACCAGTTTCGTAAGCTTAATGATATTACACATGTTGGTATAAATGATCTGGGTAGCAGTACAAACTGGTTTGATCAGATTTCCCAGGTGGGTACCAATAATGTTCATAACCTTTCTCTTTCCGGCGGAAATGAATACACCACCTATCGTATTTCGGGCAACTTCCGGGATAGAAACGGAATTCAGAAAAATACAGGATTCCAGGAAATCAACGGTCGATTAAATTTAACCCAGAAGGCATTAAATGATAATTTAAAAGTAACGTTTAACTTGTCTACGACCGACAAGCAAAGTGATTTGGGATTTGGGGAAGCTTTTCGCTATGCCGCAATTATGAATCCGACGGCACCGGTAAAAGGTTCTTCATATGCTACAACTGACGGTTATTCGGAAATTTCAGCATTCGATATTTTTAATCCTGTTTCAATTATCAATACAGGTAGTAATAAAAGCGAGGAAACCTTGTTCTCCGGTTTTGCTAAAGCTGAGTATGATTTTAGCGATATTATACCCGGGTTAAGCGCTTATTCTTATTATTCTCTCCAAAAGGATAACAATTTCCGCCAGACATTTTATGCCAAAACTAACAAGTGGCGGGGTGGGGCTACGGTCACAAGTTTTGGTCCTGGTTTGGCAAAGCGTTTTGTTGATCAAGGTCGCAAACAGGTTACGGAAACAGTTGTAAACTATAGTAACAATTTTGCCAACCTACAGCTTGAATCACTAGCCGGTTATTCCTACTTTGAAGAGACTACACAAGGTAACTCTGCGCAGGGTGGCGATTTTATTACGGATGCGGTAGGGACTAATAATTTCGGTTTTGCCCAGGATTTTAATCAGGGGCAGGGAACAGTTACCAGCTATAAAAACACACACAAAATTATAGGTTTCTTTGGAAGAATAAATCTTAACTATAGCGACACCTATTTCTTAAATGCCAGTATTCGCCGAGAAGGTTCTACCCGGTTTGGAGTAAATAACAAATGGGGTCTTTTCTGGTCTACTGGTGGTGGAATTGAATTGACGAGCCTGTTTGATATCCCCCAATTCAATCAATTGAAGATACGTGCCAGTTATGGGGTAACGGGTAACGATGCTCCCAGTGATGGTCTGTCAAAACTTCGATTTGCTCCGCAAGGCAACTTCTTTGTAAATGGTCAGTTCGTACAACGATTTGGCCCCGTAAGTAATGCAAATCCTGACTTGAAGTGGGAAGAAAACCATGAGTCAAACTTTGGTATTGATTTCGAAATCTTTGATTCAAGACTTACCGGTAGTGCGGAGTATTATATTAAGAACACCAAAGACCTGTTATACCAGGTTCAAGTACCCGTTCCGCCAAACCTTTATCCAACGACATGGAAAAACATTGGTGAACTCCAAAACAAAGGGTTTGATGCCAGCCTGAATTATGATGTGTTCCGGGGCAAAAAGTTAAACTGGACCACCGGATTTACGTTCTCCACCTTTAATACGGTGCTTACCAAATTTACTTCGGGGAATCAACAATTTGTATCGAATGCAGGTTCTCCGGGTTTGAACAGTACACCGTTGATACGGATAAAGCAGGGAGATCCAATTGGACAGATTTGGGGGCCAAAGTTTGCCGGCATCGCAGCTGACAGTACCTGGCTGTTTTATGATAAAAATGGTAACAAGGTATCTCCTGATCAAATTACACGTGATGATGAACAGGTTCTCGGTAATGGTCTGCCCGACTTTACTTTGGGATGGTCTAACCGATTCAACTACAAAAACTTTGATTTAAGTATGCAGTTTCGAGGGGTGTTCGGGCATGACATGGTGGATACGTATCGCATGTTCTATCAACCACCAAGTTCTATTTCTACCTGGAATGTCTTAAAATCTTCCTATGAGCTGACCAATCTGAAATCGGCTCCTAAATTTTCCAGCTACTTTGTAGAAAATGCAAGTTTTGTGAAACTGGAGAATTTGACGATTGGATACACCGTCCCGGTCGGCAGCGTGCAGCAAATTCGAAAATTACGGCTCTATGTGTCAGGTAATAACCTGTTCACGATTACCAATTATAAAGGTGTAGATCCAAGTGTGAATTATCAGGATCCCGGTCCCACAGATAGTGGAAACCTTCCTGGAACGCCGGATGCTTTAGCACCCGGTATTGAACGACGAAATGGTTGGTTTACCACCCGATCGGTGAGCTTTGGTATCCAGCTGGATTTTTAACAGAGCCCTAATTCAAAAAATATTTAATACTATGTTTATACAAACACATAATATTATCAAAGGATGCACGGTGTTGTTACTTGGTGTCATTGTATTTATGTCATCTTGTACCGACCTAACGGAAAAGGTTGATAACCAGGTGACTTCAGATCAGTTCTTTAAAACTGATCAACAGTTCATTTCGGCACTTGGTGATGCTTATGGAGCTTTAAGTACATGGGGCTCTCATAATGGTTGGTCATCTGCTAATGAAATTTCGTCTGATGAAGCCATTATTACCCAAAAAGGAACCGACTGGTTTGACGGAGGTATCTGGATACACGCAAAGCGGCAAAACTTTCAAATTGAAGATGCTGAATTAAGCAATGCATGGACCAATCTGTTTAGCGGGGTTAACAGCTCTAACCGGTTGATTTTCCAATTTCAGTCCTTGGTTAAATCCGGGGATGTGGATGCAGACAAAGCCGGTAAATTTATTTCTGAACTTAAAGTCCTCAGAGGCTTTTATTATTATCTGCTTTTGGATGGTTGGGGGAATGTGCCCATTGTTACCAGTTTTGCAGATGCACCGGAAAATCCTTCACAACCTAATTCGGATTTCCAGCAGGGACGCACGGCTGTGTTCGATTTTATCGTTAAGGAAGTAAAGGATAATATTACAGAGCTGAATCCTGATGCAGGATCTACTTATGGCAGGGTTAATACGTGGGTGGCTCATATGCTGTTGGCCAAGTTATACTTAAATGCCAATGTTTATCGAGGTCTCTCAAATAGCAGCTCCGAGTATCAAAATTATCTTAATATGGCTGTTGCTGAATGTGATTCGATTATCAACTCTGGTAATTATAGTTTGGCCGCTAATTATAAAGATAATTTTTCGGCTAACAACTCCGGATCGCCTGAATTAATTTTTGTCGTCCCTTATGATGAAGTATTTCTGACGGGATTCAACCTTGATCAGATGACCTTGCACTATGCTAGCCAATCTACCTACAATTTGAATGATCAACCATGGAATGGTTATGCTGCCATGCAAGAAACCTATGATCGTTACATTGACCCTAACCAAAATCCCGGGCCTCAGGGTAATGTTATAGGCGATATGGGGGATACTACCAAAGGTACGGTTGATGCCCGACTAACTAACTTTATCGTGGGTCCTCAGTATGATGCACAGGGCAATCGGTTAACCGATCCCGGTGCCACGGATGCTGATCCTGATGGCCCTCCCCTTACATTTACGCCACATATAGAACACTTACAGCCTAATGGTCTGCGACAGGCCGGTGCTAGAATTGGTAAATTTGAGATTCAGCAGGGTGCTAAAGCAAATATGAATAATGATTATCCTATCTTCCGATATGCGGATGTATTATTGATGAAAGCAGAAGCATTGTGGCGTCTTAACAATGCCGATCACGAAGCGTTGCGATTAGTTAATATGATTCGTAAGCGGGCAAAGGTAGATTCGTATACATCTCTCAATGCACAAAAGATATTGGATGAACGTGCCCGGGAAATGTTCTATGAAGTTATTCGCCGGCAGGATTTGATTCGCTTTCAAGGCGATAAGGGAGCTACGAAATTTAATGATCCCTGGACCTTTAAACCGAAGTCAACGGATGCCCATGTAAATGTATTCCCAATTCCGCGCGACCAATTGGAGGCTAATCCAAACTTGGTCCAAAATCCGGGATATCCATCCAATTAGTAATTGATAAATTAAATGAAAGGAAGCATGCCTCAGGGTATGTTTCCTTTTTTTAATTTGTAAAATCCGGTTCATGTAATGGTGATGAATTGATGGATAACAGAATACGAAACGGTGCTTTCATCCTGCATTCATTACAGGATTTCTTTGAAAATTATTTTAGAAGCTATTATTAGTATATTTATCTGGAACGGATGCTGAAACAAGCCTGTCCTGCACTACAGTGGGGGTTCAGCAAAACATGGTGCGTTTTTTTCAAAGACATCTGTAATTCACCTTCAATGAAAAGATGTTAAATTATTATTCTTTCTGTATAATCCTGGTTGTAAAAGAATGCTGAAATGGAGGATTAAGGCAATTGCCCGAGGGTTTTATATAGTTTTAGCGGCTCTTCTTTTGTTAAGTAATTGTAGTAACATTCGCTCGAAAAGAACATTATTCAAAAAAGTTGATCCTGCTGAATCGGGTATTCATTTTCAAAATGATTTGCGGTATACCCAGAAATTAAATCCGTATACTTATCGTAATTTTTATAATGGGGGCGGTGTGGGAATTGGCGATTTTAATAACGACGGATTGGCCGATATTTTTTTTACAGGTAACCAAGTTTCAAACAAATTATACCTTAATCAAGGAAATTTTCGATTTAAGGATATTACAGAATCAGCGGGACTTTCATCTAGCAATTGGTCTACAGGCGTTAGTATTGCTGATGTAAACGGAGACGGGTGGTTAGATATTTATGTATGCAAATCCGGCGCCCCCGGAGGCAAAAATCGGTATAATCAGCTATATATAAATAATGGTGATCTAACGTTTACCGAGGAATCTAAAAAATATGGCTTGGATGTCACGGGTTTGTCGACTGATGCCCTGTTTTTTGATTACGATCACGACAGTGATCTGGATATGTACCTGTTGAATAATTCATTTAAATCAGTGGCAGGTTTATCTCCTGAAAAAGGGTTACGGACAAAGCGGGATCCCAATGGGGCCGATATGCTTTTTCGAAATAATATGATTTCGTCGGGCAAAGCGGATACCACTGATAAATTTTTTACTAATGTTACAGCCGATGCGGGTATTTATAGTAGCCCTGTTGGTTTTGGGATGGATGCCCTGGCTGGAGATGTAAATGGTGATGGTTGGCCTGATTTGTATATTACAAATGATTTTTTTGAACGGGATTATCTTTATATCAACAATAAAGATGGAACATTTACTGAGGTTTTGCCCAAGTCTATTTCAGCAATTAGTTTAAGTTCAATGGGGGGAGACATCGGTGATTTGAATCATGACGGACGCCCGGAAATATTTGTTACTGATATGTTGCCCGAGCCTTGGCAACGAGCAAAAGTTAAGACTGATTTTCATTTTTGGGATGACTATACCCGGCGAATTCAGCAGGGATATTATTACCAATTCGTGCGAAATACATTGCAATGGAACCGGGGATTGGATCCCACGCATCCGCAATGCATAAACTGTGTAAATTTTAGCGAGATTGGGCGCATAGCCGGTGTTGAGGCTACCGACTGGAGCTGGACAACGCTTTTTGCAGATCTGGATATGGATGGAAACGAAGACATTTTTATCACAAATGGTATCTATAAAGACCTAACCGATCAGGATTATGTGAACAACCATACGACGATTAGAAAACTCCGTTCGATTATTGAAGACAAAAAGCCGGTAAATATTTTATTTAATGATATACCAACTACGCCGATCAGCAATTATGTTTATCAGGGCAGCGATTCATTACATTTTATGAATAAAGCAGATGCGTGGGGATTATCTAATCCAGGATTCTCAAACGGGGCAGCTTATGCTGATTTAGACAACGATGGCGATTTGGATTTGGTCATCAATAATGTAAATCAGCCGGCAGATATTTATGAAAATAAGGCTGAAAAGGTTAGCCCGGCACGTCACAGTATCACAATATCACTAAAGGGAGATCAAAAGAATACATATGCCATTGGTACAAAAATAAGAGCTTGGGCAAACGGTACACTTTTCGATAAAGAACAATATCCCAACCGGGGATTCCAGTCATCGGTGGATCCGAGAATCAATATCGGGCTAGATACTGCATCCACGGTGGACTCTCTATTGATTATATGGCCGGATGGAAAACGGAGTAGGTATTCCAATATCAAAGCCGATACGAGTATAACTTTCCAGCAAAAAAAAGCTGAAGCACTTAAAACAGGGAATGAAACCAACCCTGATAAAACTATTTTGAAGGAGGTCACCGGCCAGGTTAGGCTACCTTATCGACATCGCGAGAATGCGTTCGTGGATTTTAAGCGAGATAAATTACTGTACCACATGCATTCGAAAGAAGGTCCGGCGGCTTGTGTGGCTGATATCAATAATGATGGATTAAGCGACTTCTACCTGGGTGGCGCAAAGGGAGATGCAGGCGGGATTTTTATTCAGGGTAAGAATAAATCATTTCACAAAACATCATCAACGATCTTTGAAGCTAATCGCTCTTCCGAAGACACCGATTGCGCTTGGTTTGATGCAGATGGTGACGGCGATCAGGATTTGTATGTTGCCAGCGGTGGCAGTGAATTTCCGGCAAGTTCTTCGGCCTTGGGAGATCGATTATATATTAATAATGGCACCACATTTGCCAATTATAGCGGCCGCCTGCCGGCAAGCCGTTATCAAGAAACTTCGGTTGTGGCTGCGGCTGATTTCGATGGCGATGGCGATATCGATTTATTTACCGGATCCCATTTTAAACCCTTTGCTTATGGCATTCCTTCAGATGGTCATCTCCTGCTTAATGATGGGACTGGAAATTTTGAAGATGCCACTCACAAATTATCTCCAACCTTACTAAATCTGGGCATGATCACCGACGCAAAATGGACAGATATCGATGGAGATGGGGATTCGGACTTGGTGATTGTCGGGGAATGGATGCCGGTAACCATCTTTCAGAATCAATTGAAACAGACCGGGAAAGCCACATTTAAAAATATCACGCAATCCGAAGGGCTCTCAAATACCTCCGGATGGTGGCATTCCGTTCAGATAGCTGATCTGGATGGCGATGGTTACCAGGATATCATTGCCGGAAACGAGGGATTGAACAATCGTTTCCAAACATTTATTGGAGATTCCCTGCAACTTTGGGTCAACGATTTCGATCAAAATGGCTCGATTGAACAAATTTTAACATATAAAAAGGGTAGTCAATATATTCCGCTCATACTGAAGCAGGATATCGAAGATCAGCTGCCGATGCTGAAAGGCCGGATCAAAAGTTTCCAATGGTATGCTCATCATTCGATGGGAGACCTGTTCAGAAATGATGAGTTGAAAGGATCCCTGAAATTAGCGGTTTCCATGCTGGATAATTCGATCTTCTGGAACAACCGAGGCAAGTCATTTTCTCGATCATCCTTCCCAGCCAAAGCCCAGTTGGCACCAGTGTATGGAATATCGAAGCCGTTTGCGAGTGATGGTAAAACTGAAATCTTGGTGGGAGGCAATTTATCCGGTGTCAAACCGCAGGTTGGCCGGTATATGTCATCGTATGGAGATGTACTGACTTTTAGTTCTTTACGGAAAATTGGCAGATTAGAAGATCAGCAATCAGGTTTTTTTGTAAAAGGTGAAGTCCGTGCCGTATTGCCTGTTGAAATGGCCGACGGATCATATATTTTAGTTGTACGAAATAATGATACTCCTCTTTGGTTTAAATGTAATCGATAGCCCATGATACAAAAGTTACTTACGGCGGTTTTTATAGGATCTATTTTTTTGGTCAGTTGCAAACATAAAAGCGATTATCAGCAAATCGTGAAGCGGGAGCTTGCCTTGAATGTGCGTAACGATACCCTGTTTATGGGTTATTATTTTGGCATGCCCCGGGAGGAATTTTATGATCATAGCTGGAAGCTTAACAACCAAAAGAAAGTGGTACAGGGATCAGGAAATCTTAGTGTTCGATATGATGGTGTCACAGGTTTGGGACATCGGGCTCACATGAATTATTATCCTCTTTTTTATGATGGAAAAATTTATAAGATGCAGACCGCTTACGCTTATAATGGATGGGCGCCATGGAATCACAATTTGTGGTCTGATAGTTTGGAAGTAAGATTGCTTAAAAAGTTTCGGAAAAAATACCCTAAAAAGTTCATAAAAATGAAGCATCCGGAACTAGGCAAGACTGCTTATATCATGGTGGATGGCAACAAGCGTATCGCGATCTATCGAAAGGGCGATGAAAAAGTTGTGGTTAACTATTTAGATTTGACGGTCAGCCAGAAAATCAAACAAGAGTGAAAATTGTATGGGACATACGATAACCAAAGCTATAAAATATCTCTTTTCAGGGATAATTATTTTATCTTTTTTTTCGTCATGCCAGAAAAGTAAATCCAAGCTATTTACAAAACTGCCTGCCAAACAAACGGGAGTAACTTTTTCGAATGATCTTACTTTCCATCAGGATTTTAATATTTACCGGTATCGCAACTTTTATAACGGGGGTGGAGTAGCTGTCGGAGATGTAAATAATGATGGATTGCCGGATCTTTTTTTTACGGCCAATATGAAAAAAAATCATCTCTACTTAAATCAGGGTAATTTTAAATTCGTTGATGTTACCAAAAAAGCAAAGATAGGAGGCACCCATTCATGGTCTACCGGGGTTAGTATGGCCGATGTTAATGGGGACGGGTTACTCGACATCTATGTTTGTAACTCGGGAATTGTGAAGGGAGACGACCGTAGGAATGAACTCTATATCAATAATGGGGATACAACGTTTACGGAGGAGGCAGCAGCTTATGGCATCGATGATCCCGCTATGTCTATTCAGGCCAATTTTTTTGATTATGACCGCGACGGTGACTTGGATCTTTATCTGGTTAATAATACATACCGTGCCATTGGCAGTTTTGATTTGCAGAAAAACAACCGCAATAAACGAAATTCGCTGGGCGGGGATAAACTGTATAGAAACGATGGAGATCATTTTACTGACGTCAGTGCAAAAGCCGGTATTTACAGCAATGAAACAGGTTTTGGGCTCGGTGTTTCTGTCAGTGATGTAAATAGAGACGGGTGGCCCGATATGTATATATCTAATGATTTTTTTGAACGAGATTATCTGTATCTGAATAACCGGGATGGAACATTCCGTGAAGTATTGGAACAACAAATGAAAAGCATCAGCGCAGCAGCTATGGGAGGAGATGCTGCGGATTTAAACGGGGATGGATATCCTGAAATATTTGTAACCGATATGTTACCGAGAGCCGAAAAGCGCTTGAAAAGGGTAACTACTTTTGATAACTGGGAACGTTATCGTAAATATATTAAGGAGGGCTACAACCATCAGTTTACCCGAAATACACTTCAGCTGAACAATGGCAATGGCACTTTTAGTGAAGTGGGAAGGTACGCAGGAGTAGATGCGACGGATTGGAGCTGGGGTGCTAATCTTGTCGATCTGAATCTTGACGGTCGCCGCGATATTTTTGTAGCGAATGGGATGTACCAGGACATTACCGATTTGGACTATTTGAAGAAAGTATCTCGAAAGAATATGGTCAGGAAAATTGTTCGTGACAGTACGGTCGATTTCAAAAAGTTAATCGATATGATTCCTTCCAATCCGATTCAAAACTATGCCTTTGCAAACCAGGGTAAAATGCGGTTTGCAGATTCGACAGCTCAATGGGGATTGGATCAGCCGAGCTTTTCCAATGGCTCGGCCTACGGCGATTTGGACAATGACGGCGACCCGGACTTGGTCATAAACAATCTTAATGGACAGCCGTCAATCTATAAAAACAACGCTACCGATTTAAATCCTAAAAAACACTGGCTTCGTATAGAATTGCAGGGGAGAGCGCCTAACACAGAGGCTATTGGATCTGAAGTAACAGTTTGGGCGGGAGGCAGGCAATGGTACGCTGAGCAGTTTCCCATCCGTGGATTTGAATCTACCGTCGATTCCCGCCTTTTAATCGGGCTTGGAAAAGTAAAAACAGTCGATTCATTGATTGTCAATTGGTCTAATGGCGGTATCAGCCGGCTAACGAATGTCAAAACTAATCAAGAGCTAACGCTGGATGAAAGCGAAGCTCAACCGGCAGACACGCCAGATATCCCCGATCTTGGAAAGATCTCATATAAATTTCAAGACGTGACTTCAAAAGTGGGTATTCGCTGGAAGCATAAAGAAAATGGCTTTAATGACTTTAAGCGTAACCACCTGCTTTATCACATGCGATCGACCGAGGGTCCTCCCGTTTGCGTGGCCGACATTAACAATGATCACCTGGACGATTTCTATATCGGTGGTGCCAAGGGACAAGCTGGCGCCTTGTTCATTCAGCAGTCAAATGGCAAGTTTCATCAGCAGGATAATGCCGTTTTTAAGCACGATGCCGGCAGCGAGGATACCGATTGCATTTGGTTTGATGCGGATGGCGATGGTAAGCCAGATTTATATGTTGCAAGTGGCGGAAACGAATTCCCATCCAGTAGCTCGGCTTTGGCCGATCGGCTTTACATGCAGCAGAGTGATGGTCACTTCGAAGCCTCGAACCTCAGTATTGCCAGTTGGCGATATAAGACAGCCGGAAGCGTAAGCGCTGCGGATTATGACCAGGATGGAGATACGGACCTTTTCTTGGGCGTTCGGCTGCAGCCTTTTGCGGTAGGGATGCCCGAGGATAGCTATCTGTTACAGAATGATGGTAAAGGTCATTTTACCGATGTGACAGAGCAGGTAGCACCGGATCTCAATAAAATTGGAATGGTTACCGATTCGCGGTGGGGCGATATTGATGGGGATGGCGATTTGGATTTAGTGATTGCCGGGGAATGGATGCCAATCACCGTTTTTGAAAACAAGGGAGGGAAGCTCGTTAAAAAAGAGGAGATTGATCTTAAAAATACATCCGGCTGGTGGCATGCTTTGTTGCTGGATGATTTGGATGGGGATGGGGATCTGGATTTTGTGGCTGGCAACATGGGACTGAATTCGCAATTCAAAGCGTCGTCTCGATATCCTATGAAGCTTTGGCTTAACGATTTTGATAATAATGGCACGATCGATCCTATTATCGCAACCTATAAAAATGGTAAAGCCTATCCTATTGCATTGCGCCATGATTTGTTGGATCAGCTTCCCAGTCTGCAAAACAAATTCCCCACTTATAAATCATATGCCGGCAAAACGGTAAGTGATATTTTTTCATCCGAGGCTTTAGCCAATAGTTATCGTGATTCCGTGACCCAGCTGGCAAGTATTGTGGGCTGGAACGATGGTTCTGGAAATTTTAGCATTCAAAAATTGCCAATGCGAGCACAGCTAACGAGTTTGTATGGAATTGGTTCGTTTGACTTGGGACAAAACGGACATAAAAACATTCTTCTGGGTGGAAATCTCTACAATGTAGATCCCGAGTTTGGTCGTTATGATGCGGGATACGGAACCTTGCTTGCAGTCCAAAAAGATAGCTTGGTCACACTGCCGGCCCAAACAAATGGCTTGAGTATACAAGGGCAGATTCGTCAGATAAAATCGATAAATATTTCCGGCCTGGGGCAGGTCATTTTAGTAGCCCGGAATGATGATAGCATTCGTTTTTTGAAAGTTGATAATAAACGGTAAGCCTACTGCCGGACATAATCACCAAAAAGCAATGACGGTAATGGCTGTTGCGGCGAACAGATAAATAGCAAACCCTTTATAAGAAAGATACCAGGGAAGTTCTACTTCTTGTTCGAGCTGATAATAGCGTTTCATTTCTTTAATAGTAACCAGATCTTGCTTATTTTGATCACTCAAATCGCGAGGATATAAATAACTTGTG
>Ga0102944_1000460_pt1 | contig 31501 bp, 30 predicted proteins | sample SalPonD_shore_MG_FD_78172 | JGI IMG/M metagenome (GOLD analysis project Ga0102944, IMG submission 78172) | Salt pond soil microbial communities from South San Francisco under conditions of wetland restoration - Salt Pond MetaG... | ecosystem: Environmental > Aquatic > Marine > Intertidal zone >... | reverse complement strand
TCCGCCACTCGCCGCCAGGGAGCAAGCTCCCCGCGCTGCCGTTCGACTTGCATGTGTTAGGCATGCCGCCAGCGTTCAATCTGAGCCAGGATCAAACTCTTCAGTTTAAGGTGTTCGGCTGCTTTTGAGGGCAGCCAATCCTTTGCGATGAAGAGCGACCTCTATCAGATATCAACTCGGATACTGACTTTGGTTGCTTACATCGACAGTCTTTGGCAAGCCAAATCGTCGACGCAAGCGCCCACACAAATTACCTGATCTAATTGTTAAAGAGCTTGCCGGTGAAGACCCGGCCGAGACGGACAAATATAATCCGCCCCGCTTGTTCCGTCAACATTTGATGTCGACTTTTCGTCCCGCCAGGCCCCGTGTTTCGGGCCCTCATGGCCGGAACGAGCGCGCATTATACGTGCCCCGAGCCGCCCGTCAACCGGTTTCTTTACGCATTTATTAAAAACCCCCGATTCACTGAAATAGCCGCCGGGGCCGACGTCGGCAGGGCCGAAGATCCGGCCCGGACGAAGCTCCAAGGTCCAGGGCCAGGACGGGGACCGGGGCAGGCAGCCGGCCTCTCGCGGCGAGTCATCCGATGAGCAGGCGGGCGAAGCGGCGCTTGCCCCCTCGGATGTCGGTGCCGGTTTCGGGGCGGCAGCGACAGGTCGACGTCGATGCGCACCGCGCCCAGTATGAAAGGGCCGAGTGGCGAGGACCGAGGAAAGCCGAAAACTGTCTGATTATTCGATGGTTACCCGGGCAAGCCGACGCTTGCCAACCCATAAGTAGTGCCGAGGGCACGGTAGCGAGGACCGAGGGGCGAGCAACGGGAACGACGGTCGATTCAGCGCTCAGTTGACGGTCACGCGGGAGACTCGGCGTTTACCCACCTGATAGACATGGGTCGTGCCAGCGGCAACCTCGAGGCGCTGATCGGACACGCGCTCGCCGTCTATTTTCACGGCTCCTTGCTTGATCATGCGCAGAGCATCGGAAGTGCTGTTCACCAACTTGGCGTCTTTGAGCAGGTTGGCGATGGGCAATTTACCGCTGACCGAGGACAGCTCGATTTCCGGTATCTCGTCCGGCAGGGCGCCTTTCTGGAAGCGGGCGATGAAGGCCTCGCGGGCCCGGGTGGCCTCGGCCTGGCTGTGGAATCGGGCAACGATCTCCTCGCCCAGCAGGAACTTGACGTCGCGCGGGTTGGTACCCTCCGCGACCTGGCGCTGAAAGCCCTCGATCTCACTCATCGGCCGGAAGCTCAGCAGCTCGAAGTAGCGCCACATGAGATCGTCTGAAATCGACATGACCTTGCCGAACATTTCCTCGGGCGACTCGCCGATGCCGACATAGTTGTTCAGGGACTTGGACATCTTCTGCACCCCGTCCAGGCCCTCCAGGATGGGCATGGTCAGGACGACTTGCGGCTCCTGGCCGTAGTGCTTTTGCAGCTCGCGCCCGACCAACAGGTTGAACTTCTGGTCGGTGCCACCGAGCTCGACGTCGGCCTTCATTGCGACCGAGTCATAACCCTGGATCAACGGATAGAGGAACTCGTGAATGGCGATGGCCTGACCGGTGCTGTAGCGCTTGTGAAAATCGTCGCGCTCGAGCATACGCGCCACGGTGTGCTTGGCCGCCAGGGCGATGAGGTCGGCCGCGCTCATGTCGCTCATCCAACTGGAGTTGAACATCACCAGCGTCTTTTCGGGGTCGAGGATCTTGAAGATCTGCTCCTCGTAGGTCCTTGCGTTCTCGATGACTTCGTCGCGCGTGAGCGGCTTGCGGGTAACGTTCTTGCCCGTGGGATCGCCGATCATCCCTGTGAAGTCGCCGATAAGGAACATGACCTCATGACCGAGATCCTGGAACTGGCGCAGCTTGTTGATCAGCACCGTATGCCCGATATGCAGGTCTGGTGCGGTGGGATCGAAGCCCGCCTTGATACGCAGGCGCCGGCCGCTCTCGAGCTTGTCCACCAGCTCGGACTCGATCAGGATCTCCTCACTGCCCCGCTTGATAATATCCAGTGCATCGGCCACGGCCGTCATCGACATCACTCCCCGCGAAAAAATGTGAAGAGATTACCACAGGGCCCCGACCACCGCAGGTAGACTGGTCCCCAACTGGCCCCCTGCAAACCATTGACCGCGGCCCAATCTGGGGCTATGGTAACCGGAACGATAAAAGCAAGGAATTTCCGTGGATTACAATTCATTCTTAAAACGGGATTACAAGTCCTTGTGCAATGACAAAGGGGGGGCAGGCCGCCGACGCCTCCAATGGAATCGGCTCCACGTCGTCGTCGTTCTGGCCTGCGTCGCCCTGGTCGGCACCCTCCTGACGTTCGCCTCCTATGATGCGGAGGCCAAACGCAATCCGAGCCTGGGCGAGGCCGCCCCGACGGCGACCGGGGCACAGGCCGCGGCCCGGCAGCGCCTGAACCTGCCCCTGAGCTTGCCCGAGCATGTCGCGAACCCGCCCGCCGACACGGCGGCGCTGGATGCCGCGGCGGCGCCGGACGCTACCGCGGACACGGCCAGCGCCACAGACAAGAGCCCCAGCGCCGCAGACAAGGGCCAGTGGGAATCGGCCACCGTACGCCGGGGCGACAGCATGGCCGCCATCTTCTCCCGCATGGACCTCAGCCCAAGCGACCTGCACAACATCATGGCCCTGGGCAAGGCGACCGCCACCTTGAAACGTATCCTGCCGGGCCAGCACATCAAGGTCCGCGCCGACGAGCAGAACGGTGTGCAGGAGCTTCTCTACCACATTGACAGGATCCGTACGCTGCGCGTACTGCGCAGCGGCGATGGCTTCCAGGCCACCACGATTGAGCGCAAACCCGAGGTACGGGTCAACCGCGCCGCTGCGGTCATCGACAGCTCGCTGTTCGAAGCCGCGCAGAAGGCGGGCCTGTCACAGCGCCTGATCATGGAGCTGGCGAACATCTTCGGCTGGGACGTCGATTTCGCCCTCGATATACGCGAGGGCGACCACTTCTCCGTTATCTACCAGGAGGAATACCTGGACGGCAAGAAGCTGCATGACGGCGATATCCTGGCCGCGGAGTTCACCAACCGGGGCCACACCTACCGCGCCATTCGCTATACCGACCCCAGCGGCCATACGGACTATTACACCCCCGACGGGCATTCGATGCGTAAGGCCTTCCTACGCACGCCGGTGGCCTTCACGCGCATCAGCTCGCGCTTCGGCATGCGCTACCACCCCATCCTGCACCGCATGCGCATGCACGACGGCGTGGACTACGCCGCCGCGAAGGGCACGCCGGTCAAGTCCACCGGAGACGGTCGGATCATCTTCCGCGGCCGTAAGGGCGGCTATGGCCATGTGGTCATCATCAAGCACGGCGGGCGCTACAGCACGCTGTACGGCCACCTGTGGAAGTTCGCGCGGGGCCAGCACGTGGGCAGCCACGTGCGGCAAGGACAGGTCATCGGCTACGTCGGCATGTCCGGCCTGGCGACCGGACCTCATCTTCACTACGAGTTCCGGGTGAACGGCGTGCACCACAACCCGTTGAAGGTAAAGCTGCCGGCCGCCGCCCCTATCGCGGCGAAATACAAGGACGACTACGAGGCCCACGCCCAGAACCTGCTCGCCGAGCTCAAGGTCTACACCCGCACCCAGCTGGCCTCGAATCAACCCTGATCCACCGCCGCCGCCCTTCGCGGCGGCGCTTGCGATCCCCACCGAATCGCCCGGAGCCCCCCCTGACCAGCCAGACCTTCATCGGCCTGATCTCCGGCACCAGTATGGACGGTATCGACGCCGCCCTGGTGCGATTCAACGGCGAGGAGCGCGGCGGGGCCGAGCTCCTGGCCAGCCACAGTCACCCACTGCCGCCAGCGCTGCATAGCCGTGTCATGGCCGTTGCCCACGGTGAGGATGACCGGTTGGAGCCGCTGGCCCGCCTCGACGTGGAGTTGGGCCGGGAGTTCGCCGCCGCCGCGCTGGCGCTGCTGGAGGCGGCGGATCATACCGCCGAAGAGATTACGGCCATCGGCAGCCACGGTCAGACCGTGCGCCATCTGCCCGAGGGCGAACACCCGACCACCGTGCAGCTCGGCGATCCCAATACGATCGCCGAGCTGACCGGCATCACCACGGTCGGCGACTTTCGCCGCCGCGACATGGCCGCCGGCGGTGAGGGCGCCCCGCTGGTGCCTGCCTTCCACGCCGCCATGCTGCGCGACCCCGGCATCGAACGCACCGTGGTCAACATCGGCGGCATCGCCAACATCACGATCCTGCCCGCCGACCCGACGCGGCCGGTGCGCGGGTTCGATACCGGGCCGGGCAACGTGCTGATGGATACCTGGGCCGGCCGCCACCTGGGCACGGCCTTCGACGCCGACGGTCACTGGGCGGCCAGCGGGAAGGTTATTCCGGAACTGATGGTCGCCTGGCGCGCCGATCCTTATTTCGGCCGCGAGCCGCCCAAGAGTACCGGCCGCGAGCTCTTCAATCCCGACTGGCTCGCCCGCTCCCGAGCGCCGCTGGCGGACTATGAGCCGGCGGACGTCCAGGCGAGCCTCTGCGAGCTGACCGCAGTGACCATCGCGGAGGCCGTCAGCGCCTACGCCGCGGGCACCGAGGAGCTGCTGGTCTGCGGCGGCGGGGCCCACAATGCCGACCTCATGGCACGCCTCGCCCGCGCGCTATCGAATCGCCGCGTTGAATCGACCGCCGCCTTCGGGCTGGACCCGGATTGGGTCGAAGCCATGGCCTTTGCGTGGCTGGCGCGCCAGACCCTCGCCGGGCGGCCGGGCAATCTGCCGGACGTTACCGGAGCACGGCACCCGGTCGTTTTGGGGGGGATATATCCGGGCAAGAGTGGGAAGTGACGAGGATCGAGTAACGAGGATAGAAAATCGTTTGTTCGATCCCGAAGCCCGGCGAGCTTATACGATCCTCGAAACTCGATCCTCGCGCCTCGAAACTGGCGCTGACACCACGCCGGGGGCGGTGTCAGCGCTTCTCGATAGGGACGTACGGCCGAATCCCCTCGCCCGTGTAGACCTGGGTGGGGCGGAAGATGCGGTTGTCGGAGAGTTGTTCCTTCCAGTGCGCCAGCCAGCCCGCGGTGCGGGCAACGGCGAAGATGGAAGTGAACTGGTCGGTCGGGATACCCATCTCGGCATACAGAATGCCGGAATAGTAATCGACGTTGGGATAGACGCCCTTTTCGGCCAGCCGCGCCTCCGCCGCCTTCTCCAGGGCCAGGGCCGTCTCGAACAGTGGGCTGATCTGCCCTCCCCGGTACTCGGCCAGGCGTTCCATGAGCTTTTGCAGGATAATGGCCCGCGGGTCCTTGACCTTGTACTCGCGGTGGCCCATACCCCAGATCTTCTCCTTGGCGGCGAGCTTCTTTTCCAGCCAGTCCGGCACCTTGTCCGGCGAGCCGATATCCTCGAGCATCTCCACGACACGCTCGTTCGCCCCGCCGTGCAGCGGACCGGACAAGGTGCCGATGGCCGCGGCGACCACCTGGTAGGGGCTGGCCAGCGTGGAGCCGGTCACCAGGGCGGCGAAGGTCGAGGCATTGATGGTGTGCTCGGCGTGGAGAATCAGGCAGGTATCGAGGATGCCCGCGAGGAAGGGGTCGGGCTCCTCGGCCGTGAACATGTACAGTAGATTCTCGGCATAACCCAGATCGGTCCGGGGGTTGATCGGGTCGTAACCGTTTCGGATCTGCTCCCACATCGCCACGATGACAGGCATGCGCGCGATGATCTTCACGCTCATGTTGTGGACGTAGTCGAGCTCCTCGCAGACCTCCCCCGCCGTCAGGCACTCGCTGCCCGGGTAGAACATGCCCAGGCTCGCCACCGCCGTCTGCAGCATTTCCATGGGATGGCCGCTCGGCGGCAGGCTCTTCATCATCTCCCGGATGTTGTACTTGACCATCCGGTTTTTGCGCAGCTGGTCGTCGAAGACGCGCAGCTCTTGTTCGGTCGGCAGGCGCCCATCGAGCAGCAGCAGGGCCGTTTCCTCAAAATTGGAGAATTCGGCCAGCTGTTCAATGGGATAGCCGCGATAGGCCAGGATCCCCTTCTCGCCGTCAATGAACGAGATGTTGGATCGGGTGGCCGGAATCCCCTCAAGGCCGGCGACATAGTCGTTCATTGCCTACTCCACACGCCTCGCATGCTCATCGCCCCTCGATGCCGGATCGGGCACCGCCGGGCGGTACCCTGTCTGTATAAGGATATCAGAATCACGCCAATAACCGAGGTGCCGGCGCGTGAAATCAACAATCGGGACGGTCAAATCAGACACGGCGGCGGGCGGCGCTGCACGCTACCCGCCGCCGTGTGGGGGCGTTTCTAGTTATTCGGCTCAGACCGAAAAGGACGAGCCGCAGCCACAAGTCGTCGTGGCGTTGGGGTTGCGGATGACGAACTGAGCACCCTCCAGGCCCTCGGTGTAATCAATCTCCGCACCGACCAGGTACTGGTAGCTCATGGGGTCGATCAGCAGGGTCACGCCGGCCTTCTCGACGACCGTATCGCCGTCGTTGACGGCCTCGTCGAACGTGAATCCGTACTGGAAGCCCGAGCAGCCCCCGCCCGTCACGAAGACGCGCAGCTTGAGGTTATCGTTACCCTCCTCCTCGATCAGGCCCTTGACCTTCGAGGCGGCGCTGTCCGTAAAGACCAGCGGGCTCGGCATTTCGGTAGCGGCATCAGTCATAACTCGAATTCTCCGGTTGGCAATCGGTCCACTTGCCGGCAATTATAGCAAGCCGCACGTTCCCGAGTAAATCGCTCAAGTATCGCCGCCGGTGGCCTTGTCTTCGCGCGGCAGGTGCACGACCTGCTTGGGCGACTCGGAACGGTGCACCAGGTTGCCGTTGACCTCCGCCCCCATCGCCATCTCGATGAGACTGTAGTAGACATTGCCGCTGACCCGGGCCTGGGAGGCCAGCTCGACGTGCTCCAGGGCGTGGACATCGCCGATCACGGTGCCGTTGAGCACCACGTGCGGGACCTTGACCTCGCCCTCGATGACACCTCGCTCGCTCAGGGTCAGCACGGCATTGCCGTCGTTTTCCGCCAGGACATTGCCCTTGATCTTACCGTCGATGTGCAGACCGCCGCTGAACACGACATCGCCGCGCAGCTCGGTGTGCTGCCCAATCAGGGTATCGATCTTGGCGCTCTTGGTTGGCTTTTTATTGCTCGCCCACATGAGTCATCGTCTCCTCGGCCGGCCAATCGTATGTCTCTTCAATCTTGTCGCGGTCTCGGCCCCGCGGCAGGACCTGGACGGTCACCCGCTGGGCCGTAAAGCCCTTGGGCAGGGTCAACTCGCCCTCGATATTCTGAAAGTACTTGAATTTATAGGCCAATTCTTTGACCTTCTTCGCGGTTACGTCATCGAGCGAAAGGTCCTTCTGGATCCCGTTCTGCAGCCCGTCGATGCTCAGACGCACGCTTCCCCGGGTGACCGTATCATTTTTGAGCACCTGGGTTAACACCACTGTGAAGCGGTAGCGGCGCTCCTGACCGGTCGGCTCCACGCGAAAGCTCTGCAGGCGCAGCCCCGGCGAGGTGTCACGCGGTGAGACGATGCCCCGGTAGAAGGCCAGCTCCTCCTTGAGCTCCAGGATTTCGTCCTGCAGGTTCTTCAGGTTGCCCTGCAGATCGGTATAGGCCTGGTGGTCTATCTGTCCGGCCCGCTGGACCATCGCCTTTTGCTCGCGGAGCTCGTCGACCTTGGCCTTCAGGCGCTTGTTGGCGGCGATCAGGGCATCGTGTTCCTTGATCGCATCGGCGGCATCGAATCCGGCGCTATACCGTCCGTACTCGAACAGGGACCAGCCCGCCGACACCACGGCGGCCAAGGCCAGCGCGATGACCAGGCGGGTCTTCCAGGGACTGTGGGGCTTGACTACCAGCGTCATGGGATCAGCGCGATGGCCCCCAGACCGGTCGTCTCATCGAGGCCGAACATGATGTTCATATTCTGCACCGCCTGGCCGGAGGCCCCCTTGACGAGGTTATCGATTACCGAGAGCACCACCACGGTCCGCCCGCCCAACGGCTGGTGAACGGCCAGTCGGCAGACGTTGGCCCCGCGCACGCTGCGCGTCTCGGGCATGGCCCCGGCCGGCATCACGTCGACGAAGGGCTCGTCGCGATAGCGGTCCTCGAACAGGACCTGGAGGTCGACGTCGGCGGCGGTCAGCTCCGAATACAGGGTGGCATGGATGCCGCGGCTCATGGGCACCAGATGGGGCACGAAGGTCAGGCCGATCGCCTTGTCCACGACCCGCTCCAGACCCTGGCGAATCTCGGGCTGGTGGCGGTGACCGGCCACGCCGTAAGCCTTGAAGGACTCGCCGGCCTCGGCCAGCAGGCTGCCGACCACCGCCTTGCGGCCGGCGCCGCTGGCCCCGGACTTGGAGTCGGCGATGAGTCGACTCTCGTCGACGAGCCCCTGCTCGAGCAGGGGCAGGAAACCGAGCTGGACCGCCGTCGGATAGCAGCCGGGATTGGCGACCAGCCGCGCCTCGCGGATGGCGACGCGATTGACCTCGGGCAGTCCGTAGACCGCCTCGGCCAGGATATCGGGACAGGCATGGGGTACGCCGTACCACTTCTCCCACACTGCCGGGTCGCGCAGCCGAAAGTCGGCCGCCAGGTCGATGATCCGAACGCCGCGGGAGAGCAGCTCGGGCACCATTTCCATGGCGATGCCGTTGGGGGTGGCGAAAAAGACGACGTCGCAGTCCTGCAGTGCGTCGGGATCGGGCGCCGTGAAGGCGAGGTCCACGTGACCGCGCAGATTGGGAAAGAGCTCGGCGACCGGCACGCCGGCCTCGGAGCGGGAGGTGATGGCGACCAGCTCGGCCTCCGGGTGGGCCGCCAGCAGGCGCAGCAGCTCAACGCCCGTGTAGCCCGTCCCTCCGACAATGCCGACCCTGACCATGCCTACCCAACCCTTTTCCAAGTGACTGAACGCAAACGCCAATCATACGGCCATAAGGCGCACAGCGGAAGGGGGCAAAAAAAATCCCCGGCCCGAAGGCCGGGGAGCGCTCGAGAACGGCTTGTCCGAATCCGTCAGTCAGGAGACGGGGGCCGCGCTTCGTAAAACTTAGAAAATGTGAGTCAGCTGGAGCGAGTAGCGATTACCCACGCCGTCCAGGTTATTGTTGGGGTTGCCACCAGGCGCAGGCGCCGGGCAGTCCACGGCGTCATAGGTACGATTGGCTGCATTGAAGGTCAGGCGTGTCTTCTTGTTGAAGTGATACTGCGCCCCCAGCGTCGCGGTCTTGAAGCGGAAGTGGAAGTCGCAGGGACCCGCCAGCTTCTTCGCGTCCGTCAGACGGTCATAGACGTCGTAGCGGGCGTCGAGCTCCCAGTTGCTGTTCGGGATGTACCAGCCACCCTCGACATACCAGCCGTCGGCCTTGCCCTTGCGCCCGTCCGCCAACAATGGGCGAGTCGGGTCCGCGCCGCACGTGGTCACGGGCGGTGCCGTGCCACCCGGAGCCGAACTCGGAGTGGCGTTAAGGCAGGGAGCGGTAATCGTGAAGGTCGGATTGTCGGGGCCCATGAAGATCATGCCCTTGCCCTGCATGTACTCCGCCGTGACGCGGAACTGACCGCGGCGGTACTTCAGACCCAGGCCCGAACGGTCGCGGTCGTACTCAGTCTTGCCCGCTGGTTCGTTGTCAGCACCCGGACCTGCGGGGAAGGGTGTCGCGGGGTTATAGAGTGTCCGCTTGCCGGACTGACTCCAGGCGAAGAACTTCAGGCCCTGCTGGAACGGGCCCTTGCCGCCGTAGACCAGCTCGGACGACCAGTACAGGTACAGGTCCTTGTTGTTGTCGTTATCGGCGAAGTTCACGCCGTTGCCGTTGCCGTACATGATGGCGTAGCTGTGGTCCCACTGACCCATCCGGAAGGAGTCGAACAACTCAATACCGACGTCGCGGAAACCGCTCACGGGCTTGTCGAAGCGATTGAAGGGACTGGTGTTGTTGTCGTCCGTGTAATTGAAGCCGTCAACGTTGTTACGGTTGGGCGTGTACTGGTTATTCGGGTAACGCTCCAGCAGCAGCTGGTTGGTCACGTCCGTGAAGTTGATCCAGTCGAAGGTCGGGATGCCCTGGAAGGCCTCCTCAGCCGTCGGGAACTTGAACGCGCCGACACGCACGCGGGCACCCGGGATCTTGTTCACGGTGATGCTGGCGTCGGTCAGCTTGGCGGAGCTGCCGTCGACATGCGTGAGCGCATTGTTGCCGAACTCGGCCAGGATGAAGTAGTTGATGCTGCCGTCCAGCGGGAAACCCGTGCCGCGCACGCCGATGCGGGCCCGGCGCACGTTGAAGCCTTCCTGCGAATTGAAGTCCGGGCCGATCAGCTTGGGCGCGACGTAGTCGTAGTTGTTGCCCGGCGTGCCGACATACTTGTTCTTGGAGCTCTCGTCCTTCTCGTACAGGGTCTGGATGAAGCCCCAGACCTTGGCGCGCGGGGCCGAATCGGCCGGCTCGGTGCCCTGCAGCATGAGCCAGTTGACGGCATAGGCGGGCGCCGCCATGCCTCCCAGTGCCGCGGCGCAGGCCGCGGACAAAGCGAATTTCTTGAAACTGCTTTTCATTCTTATTGCCTCCCCAGGTGTCTTGGGTGTTCTTGTCTTGCTTCTTCTTCGTTGACTGCCGTGTTTACGGCTTGACCAGCGTGTAGCCCTGCTTGACCAAGTCGATGATGCGCACCACGCCGGCCGAGACCTTCACGGCGTGCGAATTGAGCACCGGGGCGTGACCGAGCTTCTTGGTGAAGGCGTGAATCGTATTTTCGCAGGCGCTGAAGCGCACACCGGCGCCGGCCAGGCTGGCGATACGGTTGCCGTTGGAGTTGTTCTTCATCAGCAGACGCAGACCGGGGCCGAAGGCGACGATCTCCACCGAGACACGATCCGGGCCGTAGTGGTTCAGAATGTTGTGGGCCACGTTGAGGACCAGGGTCTGCTTGAACGGGTTGGGGTCGCTGATCTGCAGCACGACCTTCGCCTCGGCGAACGGTTTGTCGGCGGCCACCGCCGGCGCACTGAAGGCGCTAAACATCAGGCCTACGGCGGCCAACAGCGCGAGAACTTTCGCTGGCATCGCTTTCATTGTTATTCCTCCACTCCCTAACTTTATTTAGTAGTACACGCTGCACGCCACCGGAGCCGATGAACGCACAAACGGTCCGTCTAACGGGATCTACCCGTTCGCGGATTGGTATTAGAGACGCGCCAGCGTCGGGAATTATTCCGAACGGTCTGATATTTAACGTATTAGAAATTACTAATGAGGCAGGAAAAGCACGACGCGCGACGTGCGCACGGACAGGCGCGCACATCACAATTCAGGAGGTTAGCGCGGCCCATTCGGAATATTTTTCCCCGTACACCCGTCTAGGTTATAGTCGCTCATGCAGATTTCCCCAGAACGATAATGACTACAAAAGACAATCACCATGAATCCGCTGAACGTGTTTGGCCGGAACAAGGAGTTCCGCCTCAAGCTGCAGGATAGCCGCCCGAGACTTTATCGACTGGCCTACGCCTGGAGCCATGATCCGGTGCTGGCCGATGACCTGGTCCAGGAGACGCTGGCCAAGGCCCTGAAGAGTGCCTCGCAGCTGCGAAATCGTGACGCACTGGACAGCTGGCTGTTCGGGATACTGGCAAATTGTTGGCGCGATCACTTCCGTGCGCGCCGGGAGATGGACAACATCGACGACTACGTGTTGACCAACAACGTAACGCCCGAAACCGAGCACGAGCAGCAGCACATCACCGACCGGGTACGCAGCGCGGTAGGGGGGCTCCCCGAAGGTCAACGCCAGGTCCTGACGCTGGTCGACCTGGAAGGCTTCACCTATGCCGAGGTTGCAGACGTACTGATGATACCCATCGGCACCGTAATGAGCCGGCTTTGCCGCGCGCGCAAGACACTCGCGGAGAGGCTCTTCGAGTTCGAGCCGCAGCGGACGGCGACCAACTTCAGTATCAGGAGGGTCGTATGAGCGCCAAGGAAAAATTCTCGGACGAATTCATCAACGCCTTTCTCGACGGCCAGCTCGATGCCGATGAGCGCAGCCGGCTGCTCGACGAGGTCCGGCGCGATCCGGCGCTCAGCGGTCGCGTGTGCGAGCTGCAAAAGGTCCGCGAGATGGTCCAGCTCGCCTATCACAATGTCGCGGTCCCGCAGCGCTATCGCCAGCCGGCCCCGGTGTTCTCCACACGCTACGCCAAGGCACTGGCGGCGAGCATGCTGCTGGCCCTCGGCGTGCTGGTCGGCTGGTTCACCAACGCGGCGGTCGATCAACCGAACAGCCTGCTCGAAATGGCGCGTACGGTCCAGACTCCGCCCGGTGCTCACGGCAAGGTCTGGCACGTCATGCTGCACGTCAGCACGGCGGACCCGGTGCGCCTGAACACCCTGCTCGACGAAACCGATCACCTGCTGCGCTACTCCGCCCACTCCACGCAGAAGGTGCGCGTGGAGGTGCTGACCAACGGCAACGGTCTGGAGCTGCTGAGCGCCGACAACTCGCCCTACGCAAGCCGCATACGTCAAATGCAGCGCGAATACGGCAATCTGACGTTCCTGGCCTGTCACAAGGCGCTGCAGCGTCTCAAGCACGACAAGGGCATCAATCTGGATTTGGTCAAGGGTGCCAAGGTGGTCCCCTCGGCCATGGGCGAGATCATCAAGCGCCAGCGCGAGGGCTGGACCTATATCCATATCTGAAACGCCATCCACGGCTGAGCCGCAGCGACCGCGGCAACCAAAAAGGGCATCCTCATGGATGCCCTTTTCGATCTGCCCCCCGGCGGCCGGAAAAAGAGAAGCGGCAAAATGCCGCTTTGAATCGATAATGCTTTGGTTGTCGTTCTTGTTCGGCTGATGAGCCTGCGGTCCGGACTCATCCTGGGTACGCATTCTACCGGCGCCAATAGATTGACGTCAACCCATTGTTTATATTTCATTTTTTTATAATATTCGCACATCATCGAGCGTATGTGTGAAATGCACCGACAGGCAGGCAAATGTGCCTTGGTGGGCATTTCCTGGTAACATCAACGGGTTCTGTCGAATACGGGCCGCCAACGCACCGAAGCTTAACCAGGGATGCCGCCGGACCGTTTCGATGCCCGAACCCTGCCACCGACCCGGGGTGGCGCGCAGGTGGCATCGCCTGCGGTGGTCCAATACACACAATAAGCAGGTATGCTTTACCGACGACTCCGACACACCCGACGCCGACTCCTGTCGCTGCGTCACTGGCGAACCCGTATCGTATTCTGGGGCGGTTCGCTGCTTGTCGGGGCCATTTCCGCGGGGTTTGCCGAAATCGCCAGTGTAGCGGACGACAGCTTTCATTCACTGTCGTCCTCGCATCGATACCTGACCCTGGCGATTCCGCCCATCGGACTCGCCCTGGTTGCCTGGCTGACCTTCCGCTTCTGGCCGGACGCGGGCGGCAGCGGCATCCCACAGGCCATCGCCGCGCTGGGCATCCGCAAAGAGCGCGCCCGGCGCCAGATTCTTTCGATGCGCATCGCCGTGGGCAAGATCATCCTGACCATCCTCGGGCTGGCCAGCGGCGCCTCCATCGGCCGCGAGGGGCCCACGGTCCACATCGGCGCCTCCATCATGACCTCGCTGGGCCGCCTGGCGCGCTTTCCGCCGCAGGCCTTGGAACGGGGCCTCATCCTGGCCGGCGGCGCGGGCGGCATCTCGGCGGCCTTCAACACCCCGCTCGCCGGTATCCTGTTCGCCATTGAGGAAATGAGCCGCTCCTTCGAGGAACGCACCAACGGCACCATCCTCATCATGGTGCTGCTCTCGGGTATCACGGCCGTCGCCATCCTCGGCGACTATAGTTATTTCGGCTCCACGGACGCCTGGCTGTCCGCGCCCGGCGACTGGTTGGCCGTGCCCGTATGCGGCGTGGTCGGCGGGGTGCTCGGGGGGCTGTTCAGCAGTGCCATCGTCTACGGCAGCCAGCGCATCGCGCCGTTCGCCAAACGCCACCCGGTGTGGTTGGCGGTCATCTGCGGCGCGGCCATCTCGTTGCTGGGATTGATCTCGGGCGGCCTGACCTACGGGACGGGCTATCACGAAGCCTCGAGCGTGGTCAGCGGCAGCGCTTCGCTGCCCACCGGTTTTGGCATCCTGAAGATGCTCGCCACCATCGCCTCGTACCTGAGCGGCATACCGGGCGGCATCTTCGCCCCGGCCTTGGCGACGGGCGCCGCCCTGGGAGCCGACCTGGCGCCCTTGTTCCACAGTACGCCGGCCGGCGCGATCGTCCTGCTGGGGATGGTGGCTTATTTCGCGGGCGTCGTGCAGACGCCCATGACCGCCTTCGTCATCGTCATGGAGATGACCTCCAATCAGGACATGCTGCTGCCTCTCATGGCGACCTCGCTGGTGGCGTTCTCGGTCTCGCGCCTCATCTGCCACGAGCCGATCTATCATTCACTGTCGCGGGCCTTTCTGGTGCGCGGCAACTCCGAGGCCGCCAAGGGGGCGACGACCACCAATCAACGCCGGACGCCGGAGGCGAACCAGGCCCCAGCAGTCCCCGACAGCGAATCCGAAAAGGCCCCGGTCGAGTAACTGCCGGCCGGGCTGAACCACGGGCCCGCAGCGCGGTCCATAGCTCTGGAATCCATAGCCAGGGTCGCCCGCCGGGCGAAAACACGATGAAAACGAGTATGAAACGCAAAGACATCATTATCGTTGGCGTGGTCGTAGTGCTTGTCGCCGCGCTGGCCTATTTGTGGCTCAGCCCGACCGGCCTGCAGCGCGCCCCGAACATCGCCCTGCAAACCATCACCGGCAAGCAGCTCGACCTGCAGAACCTGCGCGGCCGGCCGGTGCTGATCAATTTCTGGGCAACCAGCTGCCCCGGGTGCGTGAAGGAAATGCCCGAGCTCGCCGCCCTGTACCGCGACCTCTCGCCCAAGGGCCTGGAGATCATCGGCGTGGCCATGTCCTACGATCCGCCCAACCAGGTCATGGAAATGAGCAAGGAGCGCAAGATCCCCTACCCCATCGCGTTGGACCTCAAAGGCCAGGCGGCACAGGCCTTCGGCGGCGTGCAGCTGACCCCGACCTCGTTCCTGATCGCCCCCGACGGGCGCATCGTCAAACAGAAGATCGGCGAGGTCGACATCGATGCCCTGCGGCGTCAAATCGAAGCCATGCTCCCGAAGGCGTAGAAGTCGGCAGCCGTCAGTTCGCAGTCGTCAGAAAGAAATTCGTCGTGAGGGGTGAGGGGTTAGGTGTGAGGGGTAAAAGGCAAAGACTCGTAGCGCAAGCGCTGAACAATCAGAATCCTATGGCCATGAACGATTATCGGCACAGAAGGTTTTCCGCCGCACCCCTAACCCATCACCCCTCACGTGGCAGAGCTCTCGCTCTTTCTGCCAACTGCGAACTGACGACTGCCAACTTTCAATGCTGCCAACTGCCAACTTAGCGCCATGCTTTGGGTCAAAGCCTTTCATATCATCTTCGTCGTCTCCTGGTTCGCAGGGCTGTTCTATCTGCCGCGCATCTTCGTCAATCACGCCATGGCGACCGATAGCTCGGAGATCGCGCGCCTGAAACTCATGGAGCGCAAGCTGTATCGGTTCATGACGCCGCTCGGCGTGCTCGCATTGGTCTTCGGTGTGTGGCTGTGGCTGGGCTACGGCATTACCGGCGGATGGCTGCACGCCAAGCTGGCCCTGGTCGCGGTCCTCATCGCCTACCACCTGTACTGCGGGCACCTCACGCGCGTCTTCGCCGAGGACCGCAACCGGCGCGGCCATGTGTTCTATCGCTGGTTCAACGAGCTGCCGGTGCTGCTGCTCACCGCCATCGTCATCCTCGCCGTCGTCAAACCCTTCTGACTGACCGCGGTGGTCGGCGGGCTATTGCACCCGTCGCAGCCGCGTTATAGCGTGTCGGCTCCAACAACGACAAGCGGGACGACCCGATGGATGTACGCGAAGACCTGGTGCGCCACTATCGCTGGCTGCGCCAGTACGGATGCAACGACTCGCACAGCGGCAATGCCTCCGTGCGCGAGGGCGATACGATCTGGGTGACCCCCACCGGCGCCTGCGCCGATACGCTCGCGCCCGACGAGCTGGTGGCCTGCGCACTCGACGGCGAATGCGGTGAAGGGGCCTCGCTGGACGCCCCGCTGCATCTGGCCGTCTATCGGCGCAACCCGAACGCAAACGCCCTGCTGCACAGCCATGGCCCCTATTCAGTGGCGCTGACCATGGGCAACGGCGATTTCGTCCCCCCCGATTTCGAGGGCCAGTACTATTTCACGTGTGTGCCGGTGCTCGATATCGATTACGAGGACTATCTGGCCGAGTCACCCGGACGGGTGGCCCAAGCCCTGGCGGAAAACCGGATCGTGGTAGTGCGCGGTCACGGCGTATACGCCGCAGGCGAGACCGTCGACCGGGCCTACAAGTGGACCAATTCGCTGGAGCTCTCGGCCAAAACAGCATTCATCGCAGGACAGGCGGGGACCCTGCGCTGAGCGCGCGGCGCGAGTGACCGACGGCCAATCAACCCGGGGAAGGTGGTGCCGTCTCGCCCGCACCCGCACCGCCGCCTTCAGCGGCCTGCAGACGCTTGAGCTCGGTGATGATCTCCGCGGCATGTTGTTTGGGCGCGACGTCGCGATAGACCTTGGCGATGCGCCCCTCGGGGTCGATGATGAAGGTATGGCGCCTGGCCATGGCGAGGGGACCGAGCTTGAACAGGCTGCCGTATGCCGCCACGGTCTTGCCGTCGGGATCGCTGAGCAGGGTGAAGGGCAGGTGGTATTTCGCGCTGAAGGCACGATGCGAGGCGGCATCGTCCAGGCTCACGCCCACCACCCTCGCGCCCAGGGCCTGCAGCGCGGCGATGTCGTCGCGAAAATGACAGGCCTCGGTGGTACAGCCCGGCGTGTCGTCCTTGGGATAGAAATACAGCACCAGCCACTGACCCCGGTAGTCCGACAGCTGGTGCACCTTTCCCTCGGCGTCGGCGAGCCGGAAGTCGGGCGCGCGGTCGCCTGCCTGCAGCGCATTGTTCGAATCTGCAGCGGCGCGCTCGCGCGGCCACAGGGCCCACGCCGCTACCGCGATGCCCAGAACCAGCGCGATCAATACAGTGGTCACCAACATACGCATGACGCCCTCCGGTGTCGCACGCACCGCGCTCGGCTGCGCGCTATGGGTTCAAGTCCGGCCCCCGGCCTCAGATCTCGATCATCTCGAAATCGTCCTTCGACGCGCCGCATTCCGGACAGACCCAGTTGACGGGTATCTCGCTCCATGGTGTGCCTGGGGGGATACCCTCTTCGGGTAATCCACGCTCTTCCTCGTATACGAACCCACAGACGACACACATGTAAGACTTCATTCTTCAACCTGTTGACGTTGACCACCGGGCGGCCCCGACAGAGTCCAGGAGAGCCGCGCCGACAATCGATGCTACAATTGCGGCGACCGCATGCTGGCTGAGCCGCACCCGCTCCAAATGAGTATGCAGGGGAACATTCCAGAAACACGCCGCCATGACAGACACGCAGTATAACATCCCGGTCGTGATGGTCTTCTCCGGACTCGATCCCACCGGCGGGGCCGGCCTGCAGGCCGACATCGAGGCCGTCGCAAGCATGGGCTGCCACACGGCGCCGCTGACCACCGCGCTCACCGTCCAGGACTCGTGCAACGTCCACCAAGTCAGCCCGGTCGACGGCCTGCTCGTGGCCGAACAGGCCAGGGCCGTGCTGGAGGACATGCCGGTACACGCCTTCAAGATCGGTCTGCTGGGCAGCGTCGAAGTCATCGAGGCCATCCACGGCGTGGTCATCGACTACCCGGACATCCCGCTGGTGCTCGATCCCGTGCTGGCAGCCGGCGGCGGTCGGGAGCTGGCGAACGATGACATTGTCGATGCGTTGCGCACCCTGCTCCTGCCCGAGACCACGGTGCTCACACCCAACGGTAACGAGGCGCGCGCACTGGCCCCCGGTGCGGACACCCTCGATGCCTGCGCCCAGGAGCTGCTGTCGCAGGGCTGCGAATTCGTGCTGGTCACCGGCACACACGAAAACACGACCGAGGTCGAAAACCGGCTGTACGCCAACCGCCGATGCCTGGAGACCTACACCTGGGAGCGCCTGCCGCAAACCTATCACGGCTCGGGCTGCACCCTGGCCAGCGCCATCGCGGGTCTGCTGGCCCAGGGGCTGGAGCCGATGACCGCCATCCACGAGGCCCAGGAATACACCTGGGAGGCGCTGCAGCAGGGCTTTCGCCTCGGCATGTGCCAGTCCACGCCCAACCGCCTGTTCTGGGCACGTGGGGAGGAGGACGGCGAGGCGTGAGCGAGCGGGTACTGCGCGGGCTGTACGCGATCACCGATCCCCGTCTCACCCCGGAGCCGACCCTGTGCGATCAGGTCGCCGCGGCCATTACCGGCGGCGCAAGACTGATCCAGTACCGCCACAAAGAGGCCGACGCCGACACACGCCGCCGCGAGGCCGAGGCACTGCTCGTCCTGTGCCGCGTCCGCGGCGTGCCGCTCATCGTCAACGACGACATCGCCCTGGCCCAGGCGATCGGTGCCGACGGCGTGCATCTGGGACGCGAGGACGCCGACCTGCAGGCGGCCCGCCGCACATTGGGCGAGGACGCGCTCATCGGCGTGTCCTGCTACAACGAGCTCGATCGGGCGCGCCGTGCCTGCGCCAACGGCGCCGACTACGTCGCCTTCGGCCGCTTTTTCCCCTCGCGTACCAAGCCCGAGGCGATTCAGGCCGAGCCCGCGCTGCTCACTCGGGCCAAGGCCGAGCTCGACCGGCCCGTGGTTGCGATCGGCGGCATCACACCGGACAATGGCGCACCATTGATCGCCGCCGGCGCCGATATGCTCGCCGTCATCGACGGCCTGTTCGGCCAAAGCGACGTGGAGGCCGCGGCGCGCGAATTCGCACGGCTCTTCGAATAAGACCAAGTTGACAGACGTCAGTCGGCAGTTTGCAGCAAGATCGCGAACGCCTTGATTTGAGTTGACCGGCTGCCAACGCCTAACTTCGACGCTCTTTTGTCTTTCTGACGACTGCCAACTGATAACTGCCAACTTCCGAAGGAACTGCAATGACTTCTTCCCACGATCTGTTCGAACAGGCCCAACGCCACATACCCGGCGGGGTGAATTCGCCGGTGCGTGCCTTCCGCGGCGTGGGCGGCGAGCCGGTGTTCTTCAAACGCGGCGAAGGCGCCTACCTGTATTCGGAGTCGGACAAACGCTACATCGACTACGTCAACTCCTGGGGACCGGCCATCGTGGGACACGCCCACCCCGACGTGATTCGCGCCGTGCAGGAGACCGCCGCGCGCGGCCTGGGCTTTGGCGCGCCGTCCGTGCTGGAGACGCAGATGGCCGATCGCCTCTGCGAGCTCGTGCCGTCGATGGACCTGGTACGCATGGTCAACTCCGGCACGGAGGCCACCATGAGCGCCATCCGCCTGGCGCGCGGCTTCACAGGCCGCGACAAGATCGTCAAGTTCGAGGGCTGCTATCACGGCCATTCGGACTCGCTGCTGGTCAAGGCGGGTTCGGGCGCGTTGACGCTGGGCGTGCCGAGCTCGCCGGGCGTGCCCGCGGCCCTGGCCGAGCACACCCTGACCCTGCCCTACAACGACCTGGAAGCCGTGCGCGAGGCCTTCGGCCACGTCGGCGGGCAGGTCGCCTGCATCATCGTCGAACCGGTGGCCGGCAATATGAACTGCGTTCCGCCGGTGCCGGGCTTCCTGGAAGGGCTGCGCGAGCTGTGCGACGAGTACGGTAGCGTGCTGATCTTCGACGAGGTCATGACCGGCTTTCGCGTGGCCCTCGGCGGCGCCCAGGCGCACTACGGGGTCACACCCGACCTGACCACGCTGGGCAAGGTCGTCGGCGGCGGCATGCCCGTCGGCGCCTTCGGCGGGCGGCGTGAGGTCATGGAGCAGATATCCCCCCTCGGGCCCGTCTACCAGGCCGGTACCCTCTCGGGCAATCCCGTCGCCATGGCGGCGGGGCTGGCCACGCTGGACATCATCAGCCAGCCCGGCTTCCACCACCGGCTCGCGGCGAGCACGGCCCGACTGGTCGAAGGCATTTTGGCCAAGGCCGAGGCGGCCGGCATACCGATGACCGCCAACCAGGTGGGCGGCATGATGGGCCTGTTCTTCTCGACGGAAGACAAGATCACCAACTTCGCCCAGGTCACCGCCTGCGACGTCGACCGCTTCCGCCTGTTCTTCCACGGCATGCTGGAGCGGGGCGTTTACCTCGCACCCTCGGCCTTCGAGGCGGGGTTTGTCTCCGGCGCCCACGGCGAGGCGGACATCGACACCACCGTAAACGCCGCCGGGGAGGTTCTCGCGGAGCTGCCCGCCTCGTCGGGGCCCGACATGGACGGCGGCTGAGGCCCCCTATGCGCCGCCTGCCGGCGACCGTCGTCGTCCTGGGGCTGGTCAGCCTGCTCAACGACGTCGCCAGCGACATGATCGCCCCGCTGCTGCCCCTGTTCCTGGCCTCCGCGCTGGGAGCGGGGCCCGCCGCCATCGGACTCATCGAGGGCGTGGCCGAGGCGACTTCCAGCCTGCTCAAGCTCTGGTCGGGCCGCCTGGGCGACCGCGGCATCGGCCACAAGCGCCTGGCCGTCTCGGGCTACACGCTGTCCAACGCCCTGCGCCCGCTCATCGGTCTGGCGGCCAGCTGGCCCATCGTGCTGGTGCTGCGCTTCGGCGATCGCGTCGGCAAGGGCCTGCGCACCTCGCCGCGCGATGCCCTGCTGGCCCTGTCCGTGCCCGAGACGATCCGCGGCCGCGCCTTCGGCCTGCACCGCAGCATGGACCATGCCGGGGCGATGCTGGGGCCGCTCGTTGCCAGCGCCCTGCTCGCCTGGGGACTGGGTATGCGCGAGGTGTTTCTGGCCTCGGTCATTCCCGGCGTGCTCGCCGTTGCGGTGCTGATCGCGGGCGTGCGCGAAGTGCGCCAGCCGGCCCCACAGACCCCGGCGCCCCTGCGCTGGTCACGCCTGCCGGCCCGGCTGCGCGGGCTGGTCCTCGCCGCCGGCGGCCTCTCCCTGGCCGCCGTGCCCGACGCCTTTCTGGTCCTGTGGCTGAGCCGGGACGGCGTCTCGGTGCATTGGATCCCGCTGCTCTGGGCCCTGGCCCACGGGGTCAAATCGCTGGTAGCGCTGCCGGCCGGGCGCCTGTCGGATCGCCTCGGGCGCCTGCCGGTCCTGCTCGGCGGCTGGAGCCTGCGGGCCGGCCTGCTCGCGCTCATGCCCTGGTTCGTCGGGAATACGCCGGCGGTGGTCGCACTGTTCTTGTTCTATGCCGCGGCGGCGGCCAGCACCGAGGGCGCCGAGCGCGCCCTGATCGGCGATGCGGCCGACCCGTCGAGTCGCGGCACGGCCTTCGGCATTTATCACATGCTGGTCGGACTGCTGGCGCTGCCGGGTGCCCTATGGTTCGGCGCGGTGTGGGAGTCGATTAATATGGAAACGGCCTTCCTGGTCTCGGCGGGCCTGACGCTGCTCGCCGCGCTGTTCCTCGCCCGCCAGGGCCGGCGCGCCAGCGAGACGCCGCCCTCAGCTTGAGCAGCCCGCCTCGAGGCGCTCGGCCAGGCGGTTCGGCGCGAGCTCGGTAAAGGCAGCGCCGAGCAAGACGGACAGGGCGCGTCGCTCGCCGGTCGAATCGACCCCCGCCACGGCGAGATAGGCGCACAAGTTGGCAATCGCCGCGACGCAGCGGACCTCGGCGTCGTCCTGCTCGACGCCGGCCTTGTCGGCCATGGCCACCGCGCGCTCGAGCATCAATTGCTCCAGGCGCTCGGCATCCAGCTCGCAGTCAGCCACGGCGCGGCGCAGCGCGGCGATGGGATCGGCGTTGGCGCTGGCATCCGCCGGCAGCATCCCCTTGAGGCGCCGGCGCACCTCGCGCAGCGGACTGACCACCTGACCCTGCCACACGGCCACCTGCGCGCACAGATCCCGCCAGGCGGGCTGTCCCAGAGCGCCGCGGCCGCTGGCACCGAGCCAGCAGGCGAGCAGGAGCAGGTTCACGTCCAGGCCGTGGCGATCCTGCAGACCGAGACAGGCGGCGGCCACCTCCGGCCGGCCGTACACGGCGAGCGAAAAATCCCAAAACGCGCTCGGCTCCATTACGCCCCCGTCGCGTACGGGTCTGCGCCGGCTCGCCCGCCCCGCCCCCGATCGACCGGCACCGTTCGCTGTGCGTCGCACGGCCATCAGCGCGGGCTATAATCCGGCGTCATGGAAGCCGCCCTGCATTCGCTGCTCGACTGGATCGCCGCACACGGCACCTGGGCGGGCGTCATCGTTTTTCTCATCGCGTTGTCCGAATCGCTCGCCGTCATCGGTGTCCTGGTCCCGGGCGTGTTGTTCATGTTCGGCATCGGCGCGTTAATCGCCACCGGGCATTTGTCGTTCTGGCCAACCATGGCCTGGGCGGTGGCCGGTGCCATCGCAGGCGACGGACTGAGCTTCTGGCTCGGACGTCATTATCACCAACGCCTGCGCGTCATTTGGCCATTCAACCGTTATCCGCAGTTGCTGGCCCGCGGCGTCGATTTCTTCTATCGCCACGGCGGCAAGGGGATCGTGCTCGGTCGGTTCATCGGCCCCTTGCGCGCCATCATACCAGCGGTCGCGGGCATGCTGGACATGCCCGTGCGGCGCTTCGCGATCGCCAATGTCATCTCGGCGCTGTTCTGGGCGCCGCTGTACCTGCTCCCCGGTATCGCCTTCGGCGCCTCGCTCGCCCTGGCCTCGGAGGTCGCCCTGCGCCTGTCGGTATTTCTGCTATTGGTGCTTGCCGTGGCGTGGTTCAGCATCTGGCTGCTGCGCCGAATCTACGCGCTGCTCGCGCCGCGCACCAATGTGATGATCTTTCGGGCCCTGCGCTGGAGCAGCGCCCACCCCCGCCTGGGCAATATCCCGGCCGCCCTGCTCGACCCCGACCGCCCGGAGCTGCGCGGCCTGACGCTGCTCGCCCTCATCCTGATACTCGCGGCCCTCGGCTTTGCCGGCGTGCTGCGCCTGGCCTACGGCGGACCGATACTGGGCAACCTGGACGCACTGGTGCTCAACCGCCTCGCCGAGCTGCATACCCCGTTGGCTAACCAATTGATGGTCGCCCTGTCGGGGCTGGGCAGCGCCCCCGTGCTGGGCGCCGTGTTCGCGCTGGTTCTGGGATGGTTGTGCTGGCAGCGGCATTGGCACGGCGCGGTGCACTGGTTCGCGGCAGCGGCCCTGCCCGCGCTGCTCATCGAGCTGCTGCGCTGGTTATTGCCGGCCAACGCAGTCGCGCTCGGCCTCGTGCCCGCCACGCACGCGGCGCTGGCCCAGCCCGAGGCTCACGTCACCTTGAGTTTGGCCGTCTACGGCTTTCTGGCCGTGCTGGTGGTGCGCGAGCTGCCGGTGCGCTGGCATCCGCTGGTCTATACCGTCGCGGGCCTTCTGGTCACGGTCATCGCCTTCGCGCGGCTGTATCTGGGCGTGCACTGGCTGTCCGACGTGCTCGGCGGTCTGAGCGTCGGCCTGGCGTGGGTGGCCCTGCTCGGCATCGCCTACCGACGCCACCCCTCCGCCGCCCTGCCCGCACGCGGGCTGCTGCTGGTCTCGGTGCTGGGGATCGCCGGCGCGGCGGTGCTGTACGGAACCCTGCGCCTGCCCGCCGAGCTGCGCGCATTGGCCCCGCCGGCGGCGACGCAAACCATGAGCGAAGCCGACTGGTGGCGCCGCGGCTGGCGCGAGCTGCCGGCGCTGCGCGGGGACCTGCGCGGTCGCCACCGCCACCCCCTCACCATTCAGTGGGCCGCACCGCGCGCGGCCATCGTCAGCCGGCTCGAGGCCCACGGCTGGTACCGCCCGTCATCGCCGACACCGCGCAACCTGCTGCAGTGGTTTCGCGCCCAGCCCGGCATCGACGAGCTGCCGGTGCTGCCGCAGGTACACGACGGCGCCTACGAGTCCATCCTGCTGGTGCGCCGTGCCGGCCCGCGTGGGGCGATGCAGAGTCGGCTGCTGGTCCTGCGCCTGTGGCACTCACCGTTGCGAGTCGCGCGCGACCGCGGGACCGAAGCACAACCCGCGGTACCGGTGTGGATCGGCAACGTCTCCTACCTGCATCCGGTGCACATGGTTGGGCTCACCGTACTCGAGAGCGATGTCCTGTTCGCCCAACCGCTGCGCACGCTGCAGGCCGAACTCGGGGACCTGCCGCACGTGCTGCGCCGGCGGGCGCCTTTCGCAACCGAAGCGATCGGCACCACACCCGGCGCTGACTGGACCGGGCAGGTGTTATTGATAAAGCAGTAGGCAGCTATCAGTCGGCAGTTGGCAGTTGGCAGCAAGACAAAGCCGCCTTTCTCTTTCTGCAGACTGCCAACTGCCAACTGATAACTCCGCCCCGGCGAGTTGCGAGGGGAAGAATAGGACTGCTTGCCGAGGGCTTGGGTGTGCGGCGTATAGTCCCCAGTCCTGAGCACCGAGTCCTTCTCGCTGCCAACTGCCAACTGTTGACGGCCACTTCTCTGACCGCCTCACGCCTCACACCTCACACCTCACGTCTTGTCAGTCCTCGGACCACAGATCCATGTCGTCGAGCACGGCGCGCAGTCGGTCCAGCCGCTCCAGCGGGTCCTCGAGCTGCAGAAAATACTGCTTTTGCGACAGACGCAGCGGCAGCAGCTCGACCAGCCGCCCGCCGACCCAGGACGCCTCATCGAAGCGCATGGGCATCGTCGTGTACGGCGCATCCAGCTGATGAATGATCGAATGCAGCAGATCGGCGAGGGGCTGGAACTGGTGGGGCAGCGGGACCGACGGCTCGTTGGGAATGGTCTCGACTTCGGCCAGAATCAACTGCGAGCGCTCGACCGAGCGCGACACGATCCGGAACCGTTCGACGCCGCGCACGGTGATGCCCAGCAGGCCGTCTGGACGCCGGTGCCAATAGGTTATATTGCTCAGCGTGCCAATGTCATACGTTTTGGCCGCGGCGCCGACCTCGGCCCCATCTTCGATCAGGCAGATACCGATACCCGTGTTGGTCTTCAGACAGCGGCTGACCATATCGAGATACCGCGGCTCGAAGATACGCAGCGGCAAGGGTCCGTCGGGGAACAGGACCGTGTTCAGCGGAAACAAAGGGACGGTCTGGCGCGTCACGGTCGCAAGAGTCTGGTTGACGAACAACAATGGTCGAGGCACATGGCGGCCGTCCGATGGTCTTGATTACTCAGTCAATGTAGCAGCCGAGGTAGACACTCACCAACTGGCAGGATGGGCGCTACGGCTGACGGGGCGATTCATCCGCACCCCAACGCGGCGTCAGGGCCTGGTCGATATCCAGGTGGTCGAGTACACGGGCAACGATGAAGTCGACCAACTCGTCGACACGCTGGGGTTTGTTGTAGAAACCGGGATTGGCCGGCAGGATGGTCACCCCCGCCCGCGCCAGCTTGAGCATGTTCTCCAGGTGGATTGCGGAAAACGGCGTCTCGCGCACGACCAGGATAAGCCGACGCTGTTCCTTGAGCGTGACATCCGCGGCGCGCTCGATCAGGCTTTTCGACGCGCCGCAGGCTATCGCCGACAGCGTCGCCGTCGTGCAGGGACACACCACCATGGCCCGGGCGACACTCGAGCCGCTGGCCACGGGCGCGGTCCACTGTTCGCGGCCGAACACCTGCAGCTGCCCGTCGCCGGCGCCGTAGCGCTCGGCGAAAAACGCCTGCATGTCTGCCGGACGACCGGGGATCTTGAGATCGGTTTCCGTCGCCAACACCAGCTGGGCCGGCTGCGAGACCAGCAGATAGACACGCCGCCCGGCCTCGAGCAGGCATTGCAGCAGGCGCAACCCATAGGCCGCCCCCGACGCACCGGTCATGGCGAGTGTCACGGTGTCGCGGCGGAGATCGGCAGTGTCGGTCACGACCCCGTCGCCCCCTCGGCCCTGCCCGCTGCCGCCCGCGTCTCGAGCGCATCCAGCAGACGTGCGTGGATATCCTCGAAGCCGCCGTTGCTCATGATCAGGACGTGATCGCCCGGGCGCGCCGCCGCGGCGACCGTCTCGACGATGGCACCGACGTCGTCGAAGACTTGAACCCGGTTACCCAGTGACGCCAGGGCCGCCTTCAGGTCCCAGTCGAGGTCGGCCGGGCGGAACACGAAGACCTCATCGGCATCCTCGAGCGAGCCCGCAAGGCTATCCCGGTGTACGCCCAGGCGCATCGTGTTGGAGCGCGGCTCCAGCACGGCCAGGATGCGCGCCCCGCCGACCCGCCCGCGCAGACCGGCAAGGGTGGAGCGAATCGCGGTGGGATGATGGGCGAAGTCGTCATAAACGACGATGTCGTCGACTGCGCCGCGCACCTGCAAACGGCGCTTGACGTTGCGAAAGCCCGCCAGCGCCTCGATCGCCTGATTCGGCGGCACGCCGGCGTGGCGCGCGGCGGCGATCGCGGCCAGGGCGTTGCGCACGTTGTGCGGACCGAGCAGGTCCCACTGGATCCGCCCCACCGGCGCACCGTCGAGGCACACGGTAAAGGCTCCGCCGCCCGGCTCGATGTCTCGCGCTGACCAACCCTGCTCGCTCGCTGCGTCCGACGCCCGGAAGCGCTCGATGGGAGTCCAGCAGCCGCGCTCCAACACGACGTCGACATTGGGATCGTCGGCGGGCGCGACGATCAGCCCGTTGCCGGGAACGGTTCGCACCAGATGGTGGAACTGCGTCTCGATGGCCGCGAGGTCGGGGAAGATATCCGCGTGATCGTATTCCAGGTTATTGATGACCAGTGTGCGCGGGCGATAATGGACGAACTTGGAGCGCTTGTCGAAGAACGCGGTATCGTACTCGTCGGCCTCGACCACGAAAAAAGGCATATCGCCCAACCTGGCCGAGGTATCGAAGTTTTCCAGCACACCGCCGATCAGAAAGCCCGGCGCCAACCCCGCGCTGTCCAGGATCCAGGCGAGCATCGCGCTGGTGGTGGTCTTGCCGTGGGTGCCCGCCACCGCCAGCACCCAGCGCCCGGCCAGTACGTGGTCGGCCAGCCACTGGGGCCCCGAGGCATAGGGCAGGCCCCGCTCGAGGACGTGTTCGACGGCGGGATTGCCTCGGCTCAGCGCATTGCCGATGACCACGCAATCCGGCGCCGGGTTCAGGTGTTCCGGCCGATAGCCCTCGTGCACCGGGATGCCCGCCTCGGCGAGCAAAGTACTCATCGGCGGGTAGACATTGGCATCCGAGCCGCTGACCTCGTGTCCGGCCGCACGCGCCAGCACGGCCACGCCGGCCATGAAGGTGCCGCAAATACCAAGGATATGAATACGCACGCCGGCCGCTTCGTCCCAATCAGTCGAAACCAAGCGTCATCATAACGTCTGCCCGGGTATGGAGAAACACCCCGTTGGCGCTCTTGAGACCCCGACAGCGCGGTCACGACGCGCCTACTGTCCCCCCCGCTCCGGCCTGTTATGCTGTGACCTCGTACTCACGCCGCGTGTGCGGCCTCGGATAGAGACATATGGATTCCACGCACCAACACGACGACGCCCCCCTTTATATCGATACCGCAGAGGACCTGGCGGCGCTGTGCGAGCAGCTCGCCCCGGCGACCTGGCTGGCCCTGGACACCGAATTCATGCGCGAGCGGACTTATCAGCCCGAGCTGTGCCTGCTGCAAGTCGGTACGCCCGAGCTGGCCGCCTGCGTCGATCCGCTGGCGATCGAGGATCTGAGTCCACTGCTCGAGCTCATCTACGACCCGCAGCGGGTCAAGGTGCTGCACGCGGCGCGCCAGGACCTGGAGATATTCTATTTGCTGCGAGGTGAGCTCCCCGCGCCGGTGTTCGATACCCAGCTGGCAGCCACGGTGTTGGGCCACGGCGATCAGGTCGGTTACGGCGCCCTCGTACAGGACGTGCTCGGCATCGGGCTCGACAAGTCTCATGCCCGCGCCGACTGGAGCCGGCGCCCTCTGGACGCGGCCCAGATCCGCTACGCTGCCGACGACGTGCGCTACCTCGCGCAGATCTATCCGCGCCTGCTCGCCGAACTCGCCGAGCAGCGGCGACTTGACTGGCTGAGCGAAGACTTCGCGGCATTGAGCCGACCACAGACCTATGACAATCCGCCCGAAGAGGCCTGGCGCCGGGTGAGCGGCGCCAATCGCCTGCACGGCGTTCAACTGGCCATTCTGCAGCGCCTGGCGTCCTGGCGCGAAGAGCGGGCACGCGCAATCAATAAACCGCGCAAATGGATCCTCAAGGACGACGTACTGACGGACCTGGCGCGCCATGCCCCCACGGACCTCAAACACCTGGAGCGGGTGCGCGGCCTCGACGGCGCGACCGTCAATCGCTCCGGGCGCGAATTATTGGGAATCATCCGCGAGGCGCGCGAGACACCCAAGGACCAGTGGCCCGAGCCGACGCCGCGACTGCGCCTGGACCCGGGACAGGAAGCCGTCGTCGATGCCATGATGGCTGTGCTGCGTCAATGCGCCGATCAGAACCGGGTCAGTGCCCCGGCCCTGGCGGCCCGACGCGATCTGGAGGCCATCGTCGCCGGACGGCGCGATGTTCCGCTGCTGCAGGGCTGGCGCGCCGCACTGGCCGGCGAAACAATCGAGTCTCTACTAGCCGGTCGCCTGACGCTGCGCGTGCAGGACGGCCGGCTGGTCACGGAGCCCTCGGGCACCTAGTACCCTGGGACAGCCCCAGGCGAGGACGGATGCACGCGGATGCCGAGCAACAAATACCGGTTTCCCTGGCGCGCGGACAACAGCTTCGATCTTCTGGTCGATGGCGCCGCCTTCTTTCCGCGCATGCTCAGCGCCATCGGTGCGGCCCGGCAGTACATTCTGCTCGAGATGTATCTGTTCGAGTCGGGACGGGTTGCCGAGCGATTCATCACCGCGCTCGAGCGCGCCGCGCGGCGCGGCGTGCGGATATTGATCCTGCTCGACGATTTTGGCGCGCGGCGCCTCAACCGCAGCGACCGCCGACGCCTGACGGGCGAAAACATCGCCTTGGCCTTCTATAATCCACTGCGCTACGGCAAGCTTCGCCGCAATCTGTTTCGCGACCACCGCAAGCTGTTGATCGTCGACGGTGCCGTCGGATTCGCGGGCGGCGCCGGAATCACCGATGCCTTCGGACAGGACGGCCCTTTGCCCGCTCCCTGGCGCGAGACCATGGTGGAAATACGCGGACCCGTGCTCGCCGACTGGCAGACCCTGTTCACCGAGGTCTGGAACCGGCACCATCCGCAGCCCCTTGAACTGGCGATGAACACGCCCGCCCCAATCCCGGAGGGGCAACTCGGGCGAGTCAGCCACAGCGGGCGAATCAAGGTTCAGGAGGTCAAGCGGGCGGCCGTGAAGTGGATACGCAGTGCCGAACATCGCGTCTGGGTGGCCACGGCCTATTTCATCCCCTCCTGGAAGATCCGTCGCGCCCTGCGCCGCGCGGTGCGCCAGGGGGCGGACGTTCGTCTGCTGCTGCCCGGCCCCCACACGGACCATCCGGGCGTGCGCCATGCCGGGCGGCGTTTCTATTCCCGTCTACTGCGAAACGGCGTGCGCATCTTCGAGTATCAGCCCCGATTCCTGCACCAGAAGGTGCTGTTGTGCGACCAACATGTATCCATCGGTTCGAGCAATCTGGACCGCTGGAACCTGCGCTGGAACCTGGAGGCCAATCAGGATATCGACGACCAGCCTTTCGCCGAACGCGTGGCGGCGATGCTGGAGAGGGACTTTCAGGACAGTCACGAGATCATCTATAACGAATGGCGCTACCGCCCCTGGCATCGGCGGCTGCTCGAGTGGTTCTTCGGGCACGTTGATCTGTATCTGGAAGGGATCGGGCGGCGGCGCTCACACCGCCGCCGGCATCGCCATTGAGAACCGGTCGAGGCTGGGGCGGCCCGCGACCTGCTATGTTTAAGGAACACCACGGAGACTGCAGACCACGAGGAGGAACAACCCAATGCGACGCGTGATGATATTGTTGAGTGCGGCCCTGCTGCTGGGCGCCTGCTCGCCCGACCAAAACGACCAGAGCAAACAGGGCGACCACATCTGGAAGAGTCAGACCGACACCATCGACCAGGCCAAATCCGCGCGGGACCAACTCAACGCCGCCCAGGCGGCCCAACAGCGCGCGACCGACGCAGCCCGAGACGGAAAAGAGCAGTAATCCCAAACGGGCCCCGGGACGGATATCGACAGATCGTATTCCGAACCCACCGGCGAAACCGCAGTTCAGCATTGAAAAGGGCGGCACCCGCAAGCGGGGCCGCAGTGCACCATTGAAAAGGGCGGCACCCGCAAGCGGGGCCGCCCTTGTTCCATCACAACACCGTGTGCGGCTTACGGACGGATGTAGGAGTAACCCTGCTCCTGCAACTCCATAATGCGCACCACGCCGCCCGGCACCACCTTTACGCCATTGGCGAGCTTCGGCAGATGGCCGGTCTTCTTCTGGATCTTCAACATCGTGTTGTGGCAAGCGCTGAAGCGAATGCCCTGCTGGACCAGGCTCGAGACGCGCTTGGCGTCCTTGCTCTTGGCGGTCATCATCTGCAGCCCGGGGCCGTAGGCGACGATCTCGATCTTGACGTTGTCCATGCCCAGCGCCTTTTGCAGATTGACGGCGTTGTTCATGGCGATGGTCTGGGTCTTTTTACTGCCCGAGCTCACCTGAATGACAACCTTGTGCTTGGGCGTCATGCTGTCGGCATGCGAGGGCAGCGAGAAGGCGGCCATCACCGGCAGCAGCGCGATCAGCAGGTAGCGAGTAAAAAACTTCTTCATGATCATGTTCCTCCAAAAAAATAAAACCAACTGACTGTTAAATGATATGAAGAGCGCATCAATACGTGACCCCAAGGCATCAGCACGGCTCTGGCGCGGCAGCACCGCGCCAGAGCCTCCGGGCCATGGGCACGTTAGCGGCGTTTCTTGGCTGCAGGCCGCTTCTTGGCCGCCGTCTTTTTCTTGGCCCCAGCCTTCTTCTTGGCCACTGTCTTCTTCTTGGCTACGGTCTTTTTCTTGGCCGGCTTTTTCTTGCCAGCCTTCTTCTTGGCTACGGTCTTCTTCTTGGCCGGTTTTTTCTTGCCAGCCTTCTTCTTGGCCGCAGTCTTCTTCTTGGCCGGTTTTTTCTTGCCAGCCTTCTTCTTGGCCGCAGTCTTCTTCTTGGCCGCAGTCTTCTTCTTGGCCGCAGTCTTCTTCTTGGCCGCGGACTTCTTCTTGGCCGCGGACTTCTTCTTGGCTGCAGTCTTCTTCTTGGCTGCAGTCTTCTTCTTGGCTGCAGGCTTCTTCTTGGCCGCGGACTTCTTCTTGGCTGCAGTCTTCTTCTTGGCTGCAGTCTTCTTCTTG
>Ga0102944_1000459_pt1 | contig 31515 bp, 26 predicted proteins | sample SalPonD_shore_MG_FD_78172 | JGI IMG/M metagenome (GOLD analysis project Ga0102944, IMG submission 78172) | Salt pond soil microbial communities from South San Francisco under conditions of wetland restoration - Salt Pond MetaG... | ecosystem: Environmental > Aquatic > Marine > Intertidal zone >... | reverse complement strand
GGCATCGTAAATCAACAGGGTTGCATCTATATTTACAGCAAAACTACCGGATGAGTCAAGGGGGAACTCGGGCAGTCTGGTTTGTTCAGGAGTGAAAGAAACAAACCCCGCAAAGCGTGCTTGCGGGGTCATCGATAGTGTCACACAGTAGCGGGAGAGGGATTCGAACCCCCGACACCAGGATTATGATTCCCGTGCTCTGGCCAACTGAGCTATCCCGCCGGGTCTGTTGAAAAAGCTCCTGAAAAGTATTATCTCAGGTTGTGCAAATCAAGGGGAATTTGTATAATGCTGGCAGTAGACGGGGTGCTCAGGTGCCATCTGTTCGGCCATGCGAGCCAAAGGAAATGCTGACCTGTGCGACCGGGATTTCCGGCCGGCCTCTTTTCGCCACGGGGAGACTCCGGCCCGCAAACCGGGGCCATCTTATTCCCCCCGATCATGCGAGCGAATGAGTCTGGGTCATCTGATATCGTAATGGCATAATAATTGTTTTAAGAATAACCGGTGGGAACGGGCGGACGGAAACCGTGAAGCCCGAAAGATCACTACCCTGTCAGAGCAAATCTGGAGTTTCGGAACAGAAGTGCATGGAGTTGATAGATACGGGAGAGAAATCATGCTGGAAATCAATCAAGTCACCAAGGATTTCGATCAGGTACGGGCGGTGAACGATTTGAGCTTCACCGTTGAAACCGGTGATATTTACGGATTATTGGGCCCCAACGGCGCCGGCAAAACCACCATGATCCGGATGATCATGCAGATTATTCAGCCGGATCAGGGCCGCATTACCCTCGGGGGGGAACCCATCACCGTGAAAACCAAAGACCAGATCGGGTATCTCCCGGAAGAACGGGGGCTCTACCAGAAGATGAAGGTGCGGGAGGTCATCGGGTATTTCGCAGCCCTGAAAAACCTGGACGCCGACGTCGCAAGGAAAAATGCCGACAAATACCTGCAGCGCTTCGATTTACTGGAGCGGGCAGAGGATAAAATCGAAGAGCTCTCCAAGGGAAACCAGCAGAAAATACAATTTGTAATTGCCATTATTCATGAACCGAGAGTGTTAATACTCGACGAACCTTTTTCCGGCCTGGATCCGGTCAACCAGGTCCTGGTGAAGGAGATCATCGCCGAACTCCAGCAGAAGGAGACCACTATTCTCTTGTCCACGCACCAGATGGAACAGGTGGAAAAACTCTGTAAGCGGATCTGCCTGATTAACCGGGGACAGGCCGTATTGAAGGGGAATCTGGCGGAGATCAAGCGGAATTTCGGCTCCCGGACCGTTCGGATTCAGAGTGAGGCATCCCTGGAGGAAGTGGCCAAAGATGAAGCCTTTATCCGCACGGAAAAAGAGAATGGGGCCTTGATCGGTGAACTCAGGGAATCGATTCTTCCGCATGAATACTTAAAAACCCTGGTCAATAAGGTGCCCATCCGAAAATTCGAGGTGGTGGAGCCTTCTTTGGAACAGATCTTCGTGGAACAGGTGAGAGGAGGCGGAAAATGAAGTTCTTCACGATTGCCAAATGGGAATTTACCCAGCGCGTCAAATCCAAATGGTTTATCTTCTCCCTGGTTTTTCCGTTGATTATCATCGGCATCTCTTTTCTCCCGGCTGTGCTGATGCAGAAAAATGTGGAGGTGAAGACCTTTGCCCTGATCGATCAAACCGGCTGGGCCGGCGATAGCCTGATGGCGGCCTTCTCGAAGAAGTATGTCCGGGACGACAACCGGCCTCAGTATGAATGGATTCCCCTGGCGGGACAAAATATGGCGTCTCCCAAGGCCGCTGCCGACTCCATGCTGGCCCGGAACGTTATCGATGGATATATCCTGATCCCCGCAGATATTTTGAAACAGCGTAAAGCGGAATATTACGGGGAATCCGTCGGCAACTTCAACGATCAGATGCGGCTCTCCCAGACACTGAGCAACATCGTGGCCCGCCGGGAAATGGCCCTGCACAACCTGGACCCGGCGCTGATCGAAAACCTGACCCGGGATGTGAATCTGGCCACCTTTGAAGTCCGGGGTGGGAAAACCCAGGAAGGCAACGAACTGATGGCCTTCGCCGGTCCCTATTTCTTCGTCTTTATTCTGTTTATGGCGATATTTATGACTTCTCAGATCCTCATGCGCAGTGTGTTGGAGGAGCGGCAAAACCGGCTGGTGGAACTGCTGGTCTCCTCCGCCGGTTCGAACCATCTGATGAGCGGCAAAATTCTGGGGATCGGCGCCATGGGGCTGCTCCAGGTGGTGATCTACCTGGTTGTCGCCCAGGTCACCGCCACCTACTTCGGGGTCGATCTGATCACCGTGGGGGGCATCCTGGGATTCCTGTTTTATTTTATCCCGGGCTATCTGCTGTATGCCAGCTTTTATGCGGCGGTGGGGAGCCTGTTTACCTCCGAACAGGAAGCCCAACAGGCCATCGGTGTGATTAGCCTGGTGGGAGTGTTCCCCATCCTCTTTATTCCGTTTGCCATGACCAATCCGGGATCCGTGCTGGTGCAGATCCTGTCGTACATTCCGCCTATCACCCCGTTTTTCATGATATTGCGCATGCACCTGGGCGTGGTACCGTTCTGGGAGTACGGGCTTTCGTTCGCGCTGCTGGTAGGGTTTACCTATCTCACCATGCGGATTGCCGGCAAACTATTCAACACGGTCATTCTGATGTACGGCAAACGGCCGAGCATTCCCGAAATCGTGCGGTGGATTCGGGCCTGACCGCCAGCCGGGGGCCGGAGAATCCGGAGATCGCTGTAAGGGAAGAGAGTACAAGTTGCCGCTCTGAATACAATGTTATGAGACGTTTGAAACTTTTTACACCACAATGTATCTAAATAAATGTTCTCGGAACCAGATGTTCGAAAAAAAATGAACTTGACTGCCTATTCAGAAGAGAATACCTTTCCACCCATGATAAAAAAAGTCACCATATTCGGATTGCTGGGGATTCTCCTGTTTGGCATGTCTGCGCCGGCGCTGGCCTCTCTGATACCGCATACACATGACTGCTGTATGCCATGCTGTGAGCAGGAACAGCACCAAAAGAAACAGCAATCCTGTGCGACGGAGTCCGCGCATGCGGCAATGGCGCAGCAACAAATCTCTCAGGATTCCGTCAATCCCGATTGTCCGATGCTGGCATCCTGCCTGCCCGGGGAGATTCCCAAGGGCCTGGAGATCCAGTCCGAAGCCCCGAACTTCAAGATAAAATTCAAGTATAATATCGACCTGCCTTCATTACAGACGGTACCGTTGCGTGACGCAGCGTCACTTCCAACAGGGTATGCGCCACGATCAGTGCCTGATGTACACTCCGCACGAGAAATCCTCACCACGCATTCCGTGTTAATTCTCTGATCTTTTCTCATCATTTGTTTTCATAGGTGTTAATGGTGGAGTAATCCGCGATGTACCGCGGAGCGTCTGTTCCGCCATGTGAACTTTGATGAGAGAGGATCATCGTGAAAAAGCGAGCACTATCACTTTCTATTCTTGTACTATCCCTGTACCTGATTGTACCGGAGACCATGCGGGGAGCGGATGGATCCACCGGTGGGCCACCGCCGGCAATTACCGGTTTGGAGCAGGTGATTCAGCTGGCCCTGGATCAGAACCCGGCCATTCAGGCCGCGGAATCCGCCTGGAAAGCGGCGCAGCAGGACATTCCGGTCGCTGCCGCCTGGCCGGAACCCACCTTGTCTCTGGTACAGTTTCTGGAGCCGGTGGAGACCAGAAACGGCCCCCAGCAACAGCAAATCGGAATCAACCAGATGCTTCCCTTGTGGGGAACCATTGGATTGAAACGCTCCATCAGTATGCAGAAAGCCCGAAAGGCTCAACAGGATTATGAAGCCGCCAGGATCCGGGTTGTTTCCCGGGTAAAGTCCGTCTGGGCCGACCTGTACTGGCTGGATAGATCCCTGCGGATCCTGGATCAATATCAGGACGTCGTCCGCACCTTTCGAGACATTGCGGAAGTGCGTTACAGCACCGGTAAGGGCATGCAGACTTCCGTTTTAAAAGCCCGGCTGGAAATCTCCACCCTGGAAGAAAAGAGCATAAATTTCCGGAAAATGCGGCAGGCCATGGCGCATCAACTGAACGGGTTAATCAACCGGCCGATTGATGCTCCGATCCTGGGTGTGGATTCCCTCGCGCTTCCGGACTATACCCTTGACGAAACGGCGCTTCTGGCCCTGCTGGGCGATCACCGGCAGGATCTCCTGGGGTTGAGAGCCTTATTGGAAGCAAATCGCACTATGATCGATCTCCAGTCAAAAAAGAATCTCCCCATGATCGGCGTGGGGATTAATTACATCACCATCGGGACTCCGCAAATCGCCATGGGCGCGCCGAAGCCCGCTGCTGATGCGCTGGCGATAATGGCGCGGGTGGAACTGCCTCTCTGGTTCGGGGCGAATAAGGCCCGGGTGGAGCGGGCGAAACTGGGGCTGGCAACAACCCAGTTCCGCTATGCGGACCAGCGAAACACGGCGGAATCGGAAGTCCGGACCGCTCATTTTAAGGTGCTGGAAGACAAACAGTCGCTGGCGTTGTATCGGACCCGGTTGATCCCGGAGGCCGAGCAAACGTTGAACTCGGCGCTGTCTGCCTATAAAACCGGGTCCATCGGTTTCCTGGATCTGTTGGATGCCGAGCGGATGATCGTCCAGCTCAAACTGAATTATTCCAAGGAACAGGCTAATTATTATAAACAAATCGCCGGCCTGGAAAAAGCGGTCGGCACGCAATTGAATCTCACAGGAGTGTTAGAATGAATACGACAACGTGGTTTGTTCGATATCGACTTTTGCTGGCATTGGTGCTGATCGGCGGGGGCCTGCTGGTGGGCGGCTGTTCCCAGGACCGTTCGTCCGCGGCCACCAGCCAGAGCGAGGGAACAGCTGCACCGGCCAAAGAGACCGGCAAGAAGATTTTATATTATCGTGCGCCTATGGATCCGACCTACATCTCGGATAAGCCGGGGAAATCTCCCATGGGGATGGATTTAGTGCCGGTCTACGAGGGGGAAGAGCCGGGAGGATCGACGATTAAAATCGATCCGGTGGTGGAGCAGAACATGGGTGTTCGGACGGCTCCTGTGGAGATCCGCGCGTTGCACCGGGAGCTCCGCGCCCTGGGCCGGGTGACCTTCGACGAGACCAAACTGACCCAGATCCATACCAAAGTGAATGGATACATCGAAAAATCCTACGTGAACGCAACAGGGGACATGGTCAAGAAGGGCCAGGCCCTGGTGGACATCTACAGTCCGGATTTGGTCGCCACGCAGGAGGAATATCTCCAGACTCACCGCAGCTTGCAACGGGCCCGGACAGGCGGCGACACGACCCGGATCAGCCAGGCACAGACCCTGCTGGCGTCGGCGCGGCGGCGCCTGGAGTTTTGGGATATCTCCGACCAGCAAATCACCCGGCTGGAAGAGACCGGGGTCGTGAGAAAGAACATGACCCTTTATTCGCCCTTCAAAGGCGTGGTCATTGACCTCACTGCCAGAGAAGGCATGCGGGTCCAGCCCGGGATGAGTCTCTACAAAATCGCCGATTTGAGCACGGTGTGGGTGGAATCCGACGTCTATGAATACGAATTACCCTGGTTGAAAGAAGGACAAGCGGTGACCATGGATTTGACCTATCTCCCGGGCAAGCAGTTCCAGGGCCGGGTGAACTATGTGTATCCGTACCTGGAGCCAAAGACCAGAACCGTGAAAGTCCGGAGCATCTTTGCGAATCCCACCGGGGAATTGAAGCCCGGGATGTATGCTGACGTGCGTATTCAGGCGGGTATCGGATCCGGCGGCCAGGTGGCCATCCCGGAGGAGTCGGTCATTTGGTCCGGGGAGCGGACCCTGATTTTCCTGGCCATCGGCGGCGGGCGCTTTGTTTCCAGAGACGTACAACTGGGGGCGCTGAGCGGTGACGGATATTACCAGGTGCTGAATGGGGTGGAGCCGGGGGAAACCGTGGTGACCTCCGGGCAATTTCTGCTGGATTCCGAAAGCAAACTCAAGGAAGCCGTCCAGAAGATGCTGTCCCGGAAGAGCGGGGCCTCTTCGGAGGGGATGACCGGCGGCAGCGGTGGCACGGACATGGAAATGTCCCACGGCACCACCGGCACACCGCAGGATACCAGCATGACCGGGATGAATCATCAGGGTATGCAGATGGACAGGGGGTCATCATCCGGAACCGGCTCTCCGGATCAGCAAAATATGGATATGGAGCATCCGGGTAACACACGGGGCCATCAGCACTAAGATTTTCATCCGGGCAGTCCGGTATTGCGGCGCTCTGAAGCGGGCCCTTTCAGGTACCGGACAACAGGTGATGCGAATCGGTAAAAATCTATGGAAACGAGTCTTTTATGATAGAACGAATTATTGAGTGGTCAATAAATAATCGCTTTTTAGTCATCATCGGGACCATCGTGCTCATTGCGGCGGGGTATTTTGCGGTGAAAAACACGCCGCTGGACGCCATCCCCGATCTCAGTGACGTCCAGGTGATCATCAAGACAGACTACCCGGGGCAGGCGCCCCAGGTGGTGGAGGATCAGGTAACCTATCCCATCACCACGGCCATGATGTCGGTCCCCCATTCCGAAACGGTGCGGGGCTATTCCATGTTCGGGACGTCGTTTGTGTACATCATTTTCAAGGACGGCACCGATATGTACTGGGCGCGCAGCCGGGTCCTGGAATATCTGAGCTCGCTGGCGGATAGACTGCCGGCGGGAGTCACTCCGCAGCTGGGACCGGACGCCACCGGTGTCGGCTGGGTGTACGAATATACCGTGGAGAGCAAGAACCATTCGCTGGCGGAACTGCGGTCCATCCAGGACTGGTATCTCCGGTACGAGCTGTTAAGCGTGGACGGCGTGGCCGAGGTGGCCAGTGTGGGCGGTTTTGTGAAGCAGTACCAGGTGGAAGTCGATCCGAATAAACTGGCTGCCTACGACATCCCGTTAAAGCATGTGATTATGCAGATCAAGAGGAGTAACCAGGATGTGGGCGGCCGGGTTCTGGAGATGGGCGAAACCGAATATATGGTCCGTGGCCTGGGCTACATCAAAAATATCCGGGATATGAAATCCATTCCGCTGGGTGTGGACGGCAACGGCACCCCGATTTTGTTAAATCAGGTGGCCAATATTCATCTGGGCCCGGAGCTGCGCCGGGGAATTGCGGAACGGGATGGTCTGGGTGAAACGGTGGGCGGCATCATTGTGATGCGGTACGGGGAGAATGCCCTCCAGGTGATCCGGCACGTGAAGGAGAAGATGAAGGAATTACAAGCCGGGTTACCCCAGGGAGTGAAGATCATGCCGGCCTACGACCGGTCGGAGCTAATCCTGAGTGCGGTGGAAAATCTCTGGCATAAACTGGGAGAAGAATTGTTGGTGGTTTCCATCGTGATTCTGGCGTTTCTGTTGCATCTCCGCAGCAGTTTGGTGATTGTGGCGACGCTGCCGCTGGGCATTCTGGCGGCGTTTATCGTCATGCACTTCCAGGGAATCAATGCCAACATCATGAGTTTGGGGGGCATTGCCATTGCCATGGGGGCCATGGTGGATGCCGCGGTGGTCATGATCGAGAATGCGCACAAGCATCTGGAACGAGAGCATCCCCAGACGAATGCCGAGCGATGGCAGGTGATCCTGAAAGCCAGTAAGGAAGTGGGGCCGGCGCTCTATTATTCGCTGTTGATCATTACCGTCTCCTTCATCCCGGTGTTTTCTCTGGAAGCCCAGGAGGGGCGACTGTTCAAACCCCTGGCCTTCACCAAGACTTACTCCATGGCCGCAGCGGCCATCCTGGCGGTGACACTGGTCCCGGTTTTGATGGGTTTCTTTATCCGGGGGAAAATCCGGCCGGAGGCAAAGCATCCCATCAGTCGGGCCCTGCACTGGCTGTATGCGCCGGTGTTAAAAGTGGTGCTCCGTTTCCGGAAAACTGTCCTGGCCCTGGCGCTGATTCTGCTGGCGGCAACCATCTATCCGGTGAGCCAGCTGGGCTCGGAATTCATGCCGCCGCTCAACGAGGGTGACCTGTTGTACATGCCGACTACGCCGCCGGGCATCTCGGTGACCAAAGCCAAGGAACTGTTGCAGCAGACGGATCGCATTATCAAATCGTTCCCGGAAGTCGAGCGGGTGTTCGGGAAGATCGGCCGCGCGGAGACGGCGACGGATCCGGCGCCGCTGACCATGATCGAAACCGTCATCACGCTGAAGGACAAGGACCAATGGCGCCCCGGAATGACCATGAAAAAACTGACCCGGGAGCTGGACCAGGCCATTCAGTTTCCCGGGCTGACCAACGCCTGGACCATGCCGATTAAAACGCGAATCGATATGCTGACCACCGGCATTAAAACCCCGGTGGGCATCAAATTGATGGGGGATGACTTGCAGACCCTGTCGGACCTGGGCGAAGAGATCGAGGCCGTGTTGCGCAAGGTGCCCGGGACTCTCAGTGTCTACTCGGAGCGAGTCACCGGCGGGAACTACATCGATTTCGTGATCAACCGGGAGGAGGCGGCCCGGTATGACCTCACGGTGGGTGACGTGCAGGATGTGATCAAGAGCGCCATCGGGGGGATGAATATCGGCCACACCGTGGAGGGGTTGGAACGATATCCTATCAACGTACGATACGGCCGGGAATTGCGGGATAACCTTCCGCGGCTGCGCCGGACGCTGATTCCCACCCCGACGGGCGCCCAGATCCCCATCAGCCAGGTGGCGGAGATCCGGGTCACCAAGGGCGCGCCCATGATCAAGAGCGAAAACGCCCGCCGGACGGCCTGGATTTACGTGGATATCACCGATTCCGACATCGGCGGCTACGTGAAGCGGGCCAGGAAAGCGGTGGAGTCCAGCCTGCAGTTTCCCCAGGGATACAGCATGATCTGGAGCGGCCAGTACGAAAGCATGCAACGGGTGAAGGACCGGTTAAAGGTGGTGGTTCCGGCGACCCTGCTGATCATCTTCCTGCTGCTCTACTTCTATTTCAAGAGTATTCCGGAAAGCCTTATCGTGATGCTCTCCCTGCCGTTCGCGCTGGTGGGGGGCTTCTGGTTCATGTGGATCCTGGGATACAACATGAGCGTGGCGGTCGGAGTGGGATTTATCGCCCTGGCGGGGGTATCCTCCGAACTGGGCATTGTCATCCTGGTCTACATGAGAAATGCCCTCCGGGAGAAGCCGTTGATCGACGGAAGGTATCGGATTTCGGACATCTACAATGCGGTGATGGAAGGCGCGGGCCAGCGGGTCCGGCCGGTGGTGATGACTGCTGCGACCATGACGCTGGGACTGGTCCCGGTCTTATACGGGGGCGGGGCCGGATCCGATGTGATGAAGCGGATCGTCGCCCCAATGGTGGGCGGTTTATTCACCGCCACCCTGCTCACCCTCCTGGTACTGCCGACGATTTTCTATCTCTGGAAAAAGAATACGGTCGGGAATCCGGACCTGGGAGAAGAAACATAGGAGAGGCAGCCGGTGGTGTTTGCCGGGAAGACGTGTGTTTTCCCGGCAGGCAGTCCGGAGGAACCGAAGAATTGAACCCGGAGATTTTGGAGGTGAAACAGAAAACTATGAAACGCTTGTCGATACGGAAAAAACTTGGATACTTCGCCGGGACCGGTGCGCTGTGTCTCCTGCTGCTGACCTGTGGCCGGAACGGGAACCCGGTGGCAGCAAACGAAGAAACCGCCACTCATACGATACGGCTCCAAATCCAGCCGCCGACCTCGTTGCGGACAGAGGAAACCTGGAATCTCTGGACCACACCCGTAGATATCACATTCGACGTGACCCAAACCGGTGCGGGGAAACTGCCGGCCGGAGCATCTGACGGGAGTACGGGATTTACATTCCAAAAGGTCGTGCACGAAGATTCCACCGGAGTCGATTCTTCCTATATCGGCTCCTTCCACGGCAACGGCATGGATATCAGCCTGATGCTCGGATCCGGAATGCCCATGTGGGAACGCCATCAGAACGGAATGATGGAAGAGCATCATGCGGCTGCGGGTGCCCACCACTACGGCGTGCAGATCCTGGATGGCGCCGATGGCGGCGCGGGGCATCCCCGGATGGTGGTACCTATGAGCCAGGTAACCTTATCTGCGATCGCCGGGTCGGATACCACGGTAGTACCTCTCCGGCACGTACAGGGATACCATGGATACCGGTACGAGTCCAATGCAGCGTTGCCATACCGGACCTACACGCTTCTGCTGGACATTACGCCGCCCGGTTTTTATCGTACGGAGGCCACCAGACACCGGTGGACCTCCTCCATGGAAGTGGCCTTTGCGCCATTTTCCTTCGATAGCACTGCTGCTACGGGGGTGGTGGGCGATACGACCGTTTACAATACCGCCGGCGATTCCCTGCGGGTGCGGCTGGTAGCGGGTTCGCCCAAAACCTATGGCGCCGTGGGAACCGGTTTGCTGCCCCCGGCGGAGAGCGAGAACATCAACTTTTCACTCCGGCTGGGGGACCCGGCGGTCACCGCAGAAGGGGAACCGATTTGCGATGCGCTGGTCACATTGAGCATCACGGATGATGCCACCGGCGACACCGAGCAGCAGACCCTCCGGCCTACCTACGGACGGCAGGGGTTCTACTACGGGGCCAACATGATGATGGAAATGTACCAGGGAACGCATACCCATCGGGGCGGTATGTTCGGCAGCTCGGATAGTACCGGGTCCGGCGCCTGGCCGGGTCACGGATCGATGATGGATGCCTTTTAAACAGGAATGATTTTTGTGCTGATAAAGAACGAGAACTCAAAACACAGAACTGTTAAACCATAGATCAGGGAGACAGTATGTATTGTACACAATGCGGCGCCGAATTGAAATCGGGCGCTCAATTTTGTTCTAAATGCGGTAATCAGGTTCAATCCGGCAAGAAGGGCAGCCGGAAAAAACAGCAACAGACTTCCCGCAAAGGGCACAACTCAAATACCAAGACCGTACGGGTCCCCATGCCGATGCTGGTTATCGGCGGACTGGTGATTTTTTTCCTGGGGGCTGTCCTGTTGTTGCGGCAGCCGGATCGGCAGGCGCCGCAAGCGGCCCAACAGCCACAGAGTGCCATGCGGCAAGACGTGTATGCCGTCGCCACCCAGTTTACCTGCCCCTGTGGAGATTGCCAGGATAATCTGGCGGTCTGCGACTGCACCGTCCCTCATGGTGCCATGGAGGTGAAAAAGTTCATCAGCCTGGGGCTGGATCAGGGACGGACCCCTGATCAGATGGTGGCTGCTGTCCAGCTCAAGTACAACATTTCGCCTGCAGGAGAATAGGACGACTACGGTTTTCAGCGGATTTCCGGCCGTATTCTTCCGAGAGCATGCGTTGAATGCGGCCGGGGTGCTCGGGGTTTGCCCATTCCCGGGATTCTCCCCTCCGGCTGGAGAGCGGGGTACCTCTAAAGATCCCCCGGGGATATTGTAATCTCGGGGGGGAGTTTCCCTGCTTCCTCCAGAACCTCCCAGCGTTTGCAGTTGGGAGTAATTATTTTTAAATAAAACAGATAATACTATCATTTCGTAGTGTGAATAGGATTGTGGATTAAAATGACGTAATTACTCATATTAAATCCAAACCGAAGGAGAAAGATATGCGACGTATTCTTCCATTGATAATAACAGTCATGTTTTTATTTTCGAGTACCGCGCTGCATGCACAGGAATCCGAAGCCGGTCATTCCCATGAGAAGGCCGAGGCGCACGGCGGCACGGTAGTGATGACTCAGCAGCACCATTTCGAGGTGGTGCCGATGATGCACGGGCTGGCTGTGTTTGCCTATGATTATCATCAGAATCCCGTTGATGCGGGCGGCGCCGGCGGCACGGTGACGATTCTCACCAAATCCGGCAAGAAATACACGGCGCAGCTGCAGCCTTATTCCGGAGGGATGGGTATGAGGAGCCAGGGGTCTTCCGGGATGCAGAACCAGGGGATGCATGCAAACGTACCATACATGAATTCCATGCTCTATGCGCACATCGACCTGGCGAACATCGATGCTCAGAAAGTGAAGGCGGATGTGTCGATTTCCGGGTTGTCCTCCTCCGGGGAACCGCAGGTGAGTTTCCGGGAAACCATCGCGTTGACGAATTTGCCGCAGAACTTCAGTCAAATGATGGGAGCACATATGGGCAGCCAGAGCCAGGAAAGCCACGGACATGGTATGAGATAATAAGTGACAATTGCGATAATCGAGAATTGAGTCAGAGCCGCCCTGTTCATTCCGGGCGGCTTTTCTATAGCACGGATGCATGTCATCCGGAACCTTCATTCTCTGAGAAAAATTTTCAACTGTTAGCTGAATTACACAGAGCGATCCTTTGAGAGTGTTATACTTAGGTAGTTCCATTTGTCATAATGCATAATGTTCGAATGAAGAAGGAAGGACTAGCCATGGTACGTAAATCATTGTTCATCCTCATACTCCTGCTGTCGGTCGCAGGTATATATTTCTGTGACAGCAACCCGATGGACAGTGGAGAGGAGGAAGAAGAGGTGATGCCATTCGGCAATGAAACGGATGTGCAGATAGCGAAGGCCATCTGGGCCTCGGTGGAAGGATACGAATCCGGGTGGGCGCAGTATCCCGGCAAAGAAGGATGGCAGCCGGGAAACAGCCCTCACGGCGCCTGGTTGAAATATTATGTGAACGAGACAGCCATAAGCGATTTGCAGAATTTCCCGCATGGCTCAGTAATCATAAAAGAGAACTATGCAGACACGACCGGATCGATGGGACCCATTACCATTATGGCCCGGATTGAAGGCTATGATTCTGAGATCTACGACTGGTTCTGGGCCAAGTATCTTCCGGATGGAAGGCTTGATACCAACGAGGACGGCGTTAAACTGGCCGGACAAGTGGCGAAGGGCGCCGGCGAGAACGGTGAGGATGCTGCCTGCATCGGCTGTCATGCCACAGCATCCGGTGGAGATTACTTATTTGTGAACGATCAGTGATTTACCGTCGGGCTTGATATTGTAGAGATGAATAAGGATACTACTTACTATTGGAGAAAAAGGCCGCTGAATCCGCACTATGGTGCAATCTGAGAAATGGATGATTTAACAAACGCGTTACGCAAATTTGGCAATACCGTTCGGAGCTTGTCATGGAGAAAATACTCGATACACTGAGTGATTATTCGAAAGGTCGCAGAAAGCTGCTGCTCTATCTGTGGATGGGCGCGCAGGGTATCCTGGCGGCGCTTATCCTCATTCCGGGCTTACGGTATGTGCTGCAGCCACTGTATGAGAAAGTACAAACCCAGCGCATTCAACTCGGTGATTTCCGGGCCGTACCCGAGGGTGAGCCCACCGAAATCGATTACTCGGTGGTCCGGCAAGCAGGGTATCGGGTGCAGGAGCAACAGAATTTTGTATACGTGCTGCGCACCGGAAATACCCTGAAGGTCTTTTCGCCGGTGTGCACGCACATGGGGTGTAATGTTGCCTGGAATTCCGGATCCCAGGAATTTCAATGTCCCTGTCACGGAGGGCGGTACAACAAGGAAGGACAGGTGATCGCCGGGCCGCCACCCAAACCGCTCCACGTTCTTCCGTCGGAGGTTGACGACGGGGCTATGTGGGTCACCCTGGGGGAGTTGCCTTCATGAGTGAACAACCCCGGAGTCCCGCGTTGAACGCGATCACCGATTTCTTATTCGAACGCCAGCCAAAGAAGGTCGGCTGGACTCATATTTTTGGCGCATCATTACTGATGCTGTTTGTCATCCAGGTGGCGACCGGGGGGTTGCTGGCGTTGTATTATTCGCCCTCCTCGGAAAATGCGCTGGCGAGCGTCCGGTATATCGAGCAGCAGGTGGCCTTCGGGAGTTTCCTGCGTGGCGTGCATCACTGGGCGGCCTCGTTGTTCGTCATATTCCTGGGCCTGCACCTGCTCCGGACTTTCTTTTGGGGTGCCTACAAGAAGCCGCGGCAGTGGACCTGGGTCGCGGGTGTTCTGTTACTGATACTGGTGTTGGGTATGGCGTTCACCGGGTATTTGCTTCCCTGGGATATGAAGGGATATTTCGCCACCAAGGTCGGTATCGAAGTCGGTGCACTGGCGCCGGTGCTGGGCGGAGGGATCAAACGAATCCTGCAAGGCGGCGCCGAGATGGGGATCAAGACCCTCAACCGGTTTTATATCTGGCATATTCTTTGGATTCCGGCGGGGATTGCCGCCCTGATCGGCACGCATCTGTACTTCATTCGCACCCGGGGGATCACCCCGCCGGGGAAGCGCGTCGATGAGCCCGGGGAGCCGGAGAAACCGTTCTTCCCCTCGCAGGCCTGGAAGGATTTCGGGGGCATGGCGGCGGTTTCCCTGGTACTGGTGCTGCTGGCCGTATTTGTCGGGGCACCGGTCGGCCAACCGGCGGATCCGAACACCACTTCCTTTGTGCCCCGGCCGGACTGGTACTTTTTCTCACTCTATCAGCTGCTCCGGATTTTTCCCGGCGAACTGGAGGTCATCGGCGGAGTGGTTCTGCCGGGAATTTTGATTCTGGGGATGTTGCTGCTGCCCTGGTTGGATCGGAACCCGGAGCGGAAAATATCGCGGAGACCGCTGGCACGGGCTTTCGGAGCGGTGATCCCACTGGCCGTCGTTGCCCTGACCATCTGGGGGTGGCGGAGCGGGCACTCTCTGGAACAGCAGTATGCTGAACAGAATGCCGCTCCGGCTTGGTATACACCGGAAAAACCGCCGGACAACGACCTGGCGGACTCCGGATTATATGATCTGTATTTGCCGTTGCGTTGTGGCAATTGCCACGATGTGGACCCCAAAGGGATCAATGCTCCTCCCAGTCTGTACGGGGCCGGTGACCGATACCAGCGCGCCTGGGTGGTGAAGTATGTTCAGGCCCCATCCCGCCGGCGATATGAAGATAAAGATGTCCGGCCCACCATCCGGATGCCGGATTACCAGCTCACGCCCGCAGCCGCCGAAAAACTGGGGGCCTTTCTCAGCGGCGAAACCGGGGAGGATTCACTGCTCCATCCGGCGGTGGACTGGACGGTGCGGGATACCGCCATGATCGCGCAAGGCAGGGAGCTGTATCAAAAATATGAGTGCAACAGCTGCCACCAGATTCAGGGAGAAGGCGGTGAAATCGGGCCGGCCCTGGATGGAGTGGGTTCCCGTCTCAAACCCGACTGGATGTATACTTTCGTCGGAGATGCCAGGCGGCTCATTCCGGATACGCCCATGAAGGATTTTGATCTCTGGGAAAGTGAGCGGGAAGCACTTACCTATTATTTGCTCTCCTTGCGGGAACCGGCGCAATAATCAGCGGGAACTGAATTCCCGGCCGTTTGATAAGTAATCCTTTTCATCCAACGATCGATTTTCCGGCCACCAAATGAGTGCCGGTGATTCGGTGGTCTGAATTATAAAAGGACCTACCTTCGGAACCAGCCGGCGTTCGAGGGTTCTTTTAAAATACTTTCTGTAATCCACAGAACTCTGCCGGGATAGATAATTACTACCCCAGGGTGTATATTAGAATAAAAAGGATGATACCATGAGACGCGTATCCGCCGGCTTCGGGTTCGTCCTGGGCATGCTCACCAGTATACCCATCATTGTCATTACGTTCTTCGGGCAGCAGCAATACGGTCTGCCATTTCCGGTTTTTGATCTCTTCGACCTGATGGCCAGAATATTACCCGGAAAGATGGTGACCTTTGGGATCGACACCATCGTCAAAATTATTTCGGTGTTCGGGTCGGGCGGTCTTTCCGGGACAGCGAAACTGGCGGAACATGGCATCGCCATTGTCCAATTCGTCTTGATTGGCGGGATCGTCGGTCTCATCATCGCCCTGTTCGGCCGGCGATCAACGGTGATAGATCCGTCGACGGTCGGGCTCGGAACGGGGGCGGTTCTCTTCGGCTTTTTTACGGGGCTCTACGTGAAAACCGGTTTTCCTCCGGCCGGAATTGTGGTCAGTGTGGCGTGGTTGGGGGTGGTGTTTATCGGGTGGTGTGTCATTCAGGCGGCCATGGTCAGGGGGGTAGCGGTGGCGGCCGGGATGCCGGAAGACAACCCCGAACGCCGTAAAGCGTTGTACCTCGGGCTCTCCGGCTTGCTGGCGTTTCTGACCGGTGCGTTCGGCCTCGGATATCTTTGGTACCGGCGGAAAGAGGCAGCCACTACTCAGCGGTCCGTTCGGCCACTGGCCCCGGAGCGTACCTCCGGTCCCGCCGCCTCGCCTTCCGGCCGGGCATTGGCCCGCCGGTGGGAACCGGTGCCGGGCACCCGTCCGGAGGTGACTCCCAACCCGGATTTCTACCGGGTGGATATCAATAGCTTGCCGCCCCAGCTCAATACCGAGGAGTGGCGCCTGGAAATCGGCGGTGCGGTTGCTTCTCCGCTGAAACTCACGCTCCCGGAGATTCGCGAAATGCCCGCGATCTCGCAGTACATCACCCTGGCTTGTATCTCCAATCCTGTCGGCGGCGATCTCATCAGCACCACTCTGCTGACCGGGGTTCCGCTTGCGACCCTGATGCAAAAAGCCGGGATCAGAACGGAGGAAGTACAGGGGATACAGATCGAATGTGCGGATGGTTTTTACGAAACGGTGTCCGCAGCGGATATGCAGGATCCCCGGACCCTGTTGGCCTATGCCATGAACCAGGAGCCGCTGCCGGCGGCACACGGCTTTCCTTTACGGATTTATATCCCCAACCGGTATGGCATGAAGCAGCCCAAGTGGATTACCCGTCTCACCGCGATCTCCGGCGGCGAGGGCGGTTTCTGGGAAGATCGGGGCTGGAGCCAGGAAGCCCGCCCCCATATTGTTTCCATCATTGATACGGTGAATCAGTCAGGCGATGGCGCCGTGGAGGTCGGAGGCATCGCCTGGGCGGGGGATCGCGGAATTCAACAAGTCGAACTCCAGGTCGATGACGGCGATTGGGAGCCGGCGGAGTTACGTTCTCCGCCGCTCAGCCCGCTCACCTGGATCCAGTGGCGCTACCAATGGCAGGGTGATCCCGGGAAACACGAGGTTCGGGTGCGGGCCTATGACGGCACCGGCGCCCGGCAGATTATGCAGCCCGGCGGTCCGAATCCGGCCGGCGCCACCGGTGTAGACCAACAGACGTTCACTATTTGACCCGGTAAGATCCCTGATGCCGCCGGGCGCACCAGGAATGAATATTCAACACTGAAAAATAATGAAAGAAGGCAAAAGGCAAACGGCAGAAGGGGAAAGCATTTGTTGGGAAAGAATGGGAATCACATGTTGCCTCATCTGATACTCTAACCGGGTTGCGGGATATTTTTCTTTTCTTAGCAATCGGCTCTGGTAGGGAATTGGCCGGATGAAATTTCCCCCGCTTATCCCCAAGACACTCTATTCTCTTGTCTTTTTATTCATACGTATAAATGAGTGTGCCTCCCCGATGGATCCTCTTCGCATCGGGACGAACGGGACAGGGAGTGGTTTCGTTCTTCAGTTCTTTTCGGTTTCAATCGGTGTTTTTCAGGGTTGAAAACGACGGTATTCACCACCGTGTTCTTTAAAACTTCGTGATAGAGGAACACTGCCGGCAAGCTCAAAGCCTGCCGGCAGTGCTTCCCGAATCAAACCGCTGAAGTGCATCCAACGCGGTTCACTTCTACTGCAATGTAATCTGTTCCATGACAATCACCGGAGCGCCGTTGCCATCGAATCCGAAGACTTCCGGCGCGTCATCGCCCGGAAACTGGAATTCATTTAATGGTGGCGCATCGATGTGCATCATCACCCAGATGGGCTCCCCGGTCAGAGTGGCGGGATCCACATCGGAGATCCGGACTTTCACATCCTGGGCATCGCCGGCCACCCGGTTCCAGCCGATGATGTTGCCCGGTTTGCCGCCGTCGTCCAGGTGGAGCACCAGCCACACCGTGTCGGCCGCCGTGACCTGATCGACCAGGATGGTGCTGTCTGAGGCCACAGCCTGGTTACTCACCATGATCTTGGGAGCCGTGATCTGCACCTTTTTCATCACGGGATCCTGGTCACCCATAACGGGGGCATCGAAACCTTTGGCGCTTGGGAATTGGTATTTGCCGATGGTGCCGTTATCGGTGTGAAGCATGACCCAGACTAATTGGCCGTCGACAGGACTCGAGACATCCGGATTAAAGCCGACTCCCACATCTTTAGACGTTCCGGCAGATACTTGAACAGTATCCGAGATGATACCCGGAACCTGGGGAGTCATGCCGGTCCCGTTATCCGCGTGGAACACCACCCAGCCCTGGTCCGACATCTCGACGGAATCAACCATCACCGTATTCTGTGAAATCACCTGATCCTCTACCGACAGCAGGCCAGCAGGCGGTTCCACTTTGAAACTGGTCATCACTACGGCAGCGGCCGAACCGGCGATTTCCGGTTTATCGGCCGGGAGGTTGAATTCTCCCTGGGGAGAGGCATCGATGTGCAGCATCGGATACAAGGTGGTATCCGCCGGGTACACCATGGTATCGGCCAGGGTCACGGTCACATTGGCATTCTCACCACCGGCGACGCTGGTGTAACCCATGATTTTGCCCGGTTTCCCGGTTCCGTCATCCAGATGAACGGCCACCCAGCCCTTCGTCCCTGCGACCACCGAGGAAACGGTAACCATGTTACTTCCCACAGTCTGATCGGAGGCCGTCACCTTGGGGAAGGTGATGGTTGAGGCTTCCTGCACCGGGGCGCCGTCCTCCATGATCACCGCATCCGAGCCCTGCTCCGATTGCAGGGTAAACCAGATTTTGTCCCCGTCGGCGATATCCGTATCGGATCCGATGGTAAAGGTGATCGAATCGGTGACGCCAGACTCCACCTGGACGGGATCGAACAGCGTGCTGCTCATATTCGGCTGGCCGTTGTTGTCTTTCCTGGCAACCAGCCATCCGTTCTGATTAATGCTTACTGCGGCGACCACGATCCGGTTTTCTGTAATAATCTGCTCCGGCTGTACCCCAATGGACGCCTGGGGTGGGGTGGGCCCGGTCTCCTGTCCCGGTTGGCACCCATAGAAGCCCAGTCCGACCAGAGTCAGGAGTACCAACCCGACAATTGATAGCCTGGCTGACCAATACTTCAACATGATGATCCTCCTTACGCTAAGATTTGAAATTACCCATGAAGCACATGTATGCCGACTGTATCCGCGGGGAGCGAGGTCACGTCTCTGTCCCGATTCCGGCAGCATAAGCAATTACATCCCGTCCATGCCACTGGTACCACAAGAATCATGAATATCCGGTTATCTGCAAGTAGGTTATGTGCGTTAACGTTAAATATCAAAAATGAATAAATCAACGGTTACCAGGGAAAAATTCCGGCGGGGTATCGCAGACGCCGCCATTCGGGATCGATTTCCCGGAGCGAGGTAGTGGCGGCAGCAGGGATGATCCCGGGGGCCCGAACAGTAAAACCGGTTTGAAAAGAGAAGGATATCTCATACAATACCCAAGACGGAAATGGCATATCCCCGGATGAAGGTTCGGTACCCCCGGTGCCCGCAGGGCATGGGGAGGCAAGAGTGGCGAACTCACAGGTGCAATCGATGGAACAGAAAAAAGTGAAATTTTTAGTGCTTTTGCTGGAGGCCGGTGTTCTGGTATTCGCCGGCTACCTGGGCAAATTAGGGGCCCCCGGATTTCATCTGTCCGGAACGGATGGTTTGGGAATCATGCTGCTTGCGGCCGGGACAGGGATGGCGGTGTTTTTTTCGCCGTGCTCTTTCCCGCTGCTGCTTTCCCATATCGGAGGCATTGGCGGAAAGGGCAGAAATTCCGAATCACGTTCTGTGGTGCAGATCGTGCGGTTCGCGATGGGTTTTTCACTGGGGTTGTGCTGCTTTTTACTACTCGCCGGCGGGCTGGTCGGATGGGCAGGGGAGGGCATGCGGGCGGTGCTGCCGGCTTCCGGATTTGTGGCAACGGTGTTCCGGGCTACGATGGGAGCCCTCCTGGTGGTGTTCGGACTCATCCAGACCAATGTGCTCATCGTCGACTTTCGGATCCTTCCCCGGTTCACCAGAGGACTGAGGCTTGCACAGGCCGGTCTCGGAGCAAACCACCCGGTGGCGGGAAGCGTGGTCTTCGGGTTCGGATACGCCCTGGCCGGCTTTGGGTGAACCGGTCCCATACTGGCCGGGCTGGCCGGTTATGCACTCGTCATTGGAAAAAGCGGCTTCACCCTGCTGGCTTTCGGACTGACCGCCGTCGTCATGATCGGACTAACCCTGGGGTTGGCCCATTTCGCGTTCTGGAAACCGGATCCCATACTGGAATCCCTGCGAATAAATATCGGGGCGTTCAAACGGTGGGGCGGGGTTGTTCTTTTGCTGGCGGGAGCCTGGCTGGTGCTCCTGGCAATCTGGCCCGCTCCGGCCGGGGGAATATAGCCGGAGCATCTTTACAAATACGCTCAAATTACCGTACCGGTGTTGAGTAATCCCCATCCCTGGCAAAAAGTGTAGAATATTCTACACCGTTTGTCACTCGATCCATATCATTGATTTCCGTAAATCACTGGGAATACGAGCTTTACATCCTATCCTGATTTTATGGAATATAGTTTGCGATAGATACAGGCAAGAAGGATACATACACATTCAAAGATCAAACACGGAGTATTTTATGAGAAAGACAAGCAGATTATTCATCGCCGTTGGTATGCTGCTCATTGCCGGATTGGCGTGGGGACAAGGGATGCACGGTCAGCAGGGTCAACAGAACAGAATGTCCGGGAATATGATGGGAATGAACGCCCAGCAGGGCAGACACGGCATGACGGGGAACGGGATGCAGGGAATGGGAATGATGTCCATGATGCATGGCGGCATGATGGGAGCCGGTATGATGGGAGGAACCGGAATGATGAGCGGTCAGGTACCTTCCGTATTCACCATTCTCAGGCAGACCGGAGCACTTGGTCTGACTGCGGACCAGACTGATGCCCTGCAAAAGGGGTCGCTGGAATTACAGAAGACGCTGATTCAACTCCGGTCCCGGGCGGCCGTGACCAGCCTCGATATAAGCGAAGCGTTTGATACGGGAAATCCCGACCAGCAGGATATACAGAAACTGCTGCAGAAACGAATCGATACCTTGGCAGAAATGCAAAAACAGCTGGTGTCCAGTTATTTTCAAGGGCTAACAGAACTGAATGAGAACCAGAGAGCTCAGCTAACGACTGCGGGATCGGGATGTATGATGATGGCGGGAGGAAACACTCCTGGTGATAGCCCTCTGCGTGGCATGATGGGTCAGTAGATCGAAAGCAGAACCACGATGAGATTTCAAACCGGTTAATAAACCCCCTGAAAACAACCGGAGACCGGATGGCAGGTGTCACCTGCCATCCGGTTTTTTTATTTTTCTCAGTCATTCATGGCCGGTGCCGGTTTTCTTGGTTTTGAAAGAAACGAGTATCGACCTGTACAATATTCAACAATCGCACGAGTGATCAAAAATGGTCAATATTCCAAGATGCTGAAACGAAAGCCTTTAGGCTATTTTTACCGCCGGCTGGCATCCGGTTTGTCCTTCTAATACCCGACGACGTCAACAAGAACCCAGGAAAAGATAATTCTGAGGACAAGAGGGACAGATTATGTACAGGTTCGCTTATCACATACTTCAGCTGGCTTTTATTATCACAGCCTTCACGGCACTCGTCAGCGCATTTGGCTTCCGCAAGTCGCGGGGTGACTTCCTTTCCAGTTCCCGGCGGGGCGTCGTGCTTACCTTCGGGTTACTCTCTTTCGCATCGGCGATTCTGGTGTATGCGTTGCTGGCCCATGATTTTCGGTTGGAATATGTGGCCGGTTATACCAGTACAACTCTCCCACCTTTCTATAGCCTCTCGGCGTTTTGGGCCGGTCAGAAGGGCTCCCTGTTATTCTGGGCCTGGATTCTCTCCGGTTTTACGGCGCTGGTGATCTATCAGAACAGGGAGAAGAACCAACACTTGATGCCCTATGTGGTAACCACCCTGATGACTATCGAAGGGTTTTTTCTGTTGTTAATGCTGGTCGCCGAAAATCCGTTTGAAACGCTGGCCTTCACGCCGGCCGACGGAAGCGGGCTGAATCCGCTGCTGCAAAACCCCGGGATGGTCATGCACCCCCCGAGTTTATACCTGGGGTATATCGGTTTCAGTATCCCCTTTGCGTTTGCCGTCGCGGCCCTGTTGACCAGGCGGCTCGACTCCCAGTGGATTACCACCACCCGAAAATGGACCATTATCGCCTGGTTCTTTCTGACCCTGGGCAATTTGTTCGGGATGAAGTGGGCGTACGTAGAACTCGGGTGGGGTGGTTTTTGGGCCTGGGATCCGGTGGAAAACGCTTCGTTTTTGCCCTGGCTCACCGGCACCGCTTTCCTCCATTCGGTAATGATTCAGGAACGCCGGGGAATGCTGAAGGTCTGGAATGTCTCGCTGGTGGTGATCACCTTTCTGCTGACCATTCTGGGAACTTTCCTGACCCGGAGCGGCATCATCTCTTCGGTGCATTCGTTCGGCAAGTCGGCGGTAGGACCGTTTTTCCTCTGGGGCATCCTGGGGACTGCCGGGTTTGCATTCTGGCTCATTTTAACCCGGTTGCCGGATTTAAGATCCGAGCACCAGCTGGATTCTCTCTTGTCGCGGGAAAGCAGTTTTCTGTTAAATAATTTATTGCTCCTGGGCGCGGCGTTCGCGGTCCTGTGGGGCACACTCTTTCCGATGATTTCCGAAGCCGTCACCGGGGCAAAAGTCACGGTGGGCGCTCCGTTCTTTAACCAGGTCGGTACCCCTATCTTTCTGGCGTTATTGCTGCTGACCGGGATCTGTCCACTGATTGCCTGGCGGAAGGCCACTGGCAAGAACTTTCGCCGGAATTTTCTCTGGCCGTTTACCTTGAGCCTTCTGGGCGGAATAACGCTCTGGATAGTCGGATTGCGGGACGTTTATATCTGGATGTCGTTCGTCTTTGCCATCTTCGTGTTGTACTCCGTCGGCATGGAATTCTGGAAAGGAATTCGTGCCAAGATGCGGGCAGGGAAACGGGCATTCCTGCAAGCCCTGGACAGCTTGGTACGTAGCAATCAGCGGCGATACGGGGGATACGTGGTTCATCTGGGATTGGTGATGATTTTTGTGGGCATCACCGGCGCCGTCGGATTTAAAACGGAACAAAAGATCCAGTTGAGCCAGGGACAGTCCGCTACGATAAAGGATTACACCATCCAGCTGGCCGGGTTGTATACCAAACCCGAACCCGGGAAAGTGCGGTACGGGGCGAATCTGGACGTGTACAAGAACGGCGCGCTGATCGCCCGCATGACTCCGGAAAAACGTATTCACAAAGGCCGGGAAGAACAGCCTCATACGGAAGTGGCGCTCCGGCAGACACCGAAGGAAGATCTGTACATTATCTACGCCGGCACAAACGGAGAGAAAAAAGCCGTCTTCGATGTCCATATCAATCCGCTGACCGCCTGGATATGGGCCGGTGGAATGGTCATGGCATTGGGAACCTTCCTGACCCTCTACCCCTTCAGGAAACGAAACAAAAAGGATACACGTCGTGAAAAACACATTACACACACTCGTGCTCGTCAACCTGCTGTTACTGGTGATACTGCCGTTTAACAGCCGTGCCGAAGAACCGCCCACGGTGTCCGAAGTCAGCAAGGGGCTGATGTGTACCTGTGGGTGTAGCATGGTGCTGTATAGCTGCCAGTGTGGGACGGCGGAACAGATGAGAGGCGCCATCCAGGGCATGATCGATCAGGGGATGAACACACCGGCTATCTTGCAGGCTTTTGTGAACAGATATGATCAAACGATCCTGGCGGCACCGCCCAAAAAGGGCTTTAATCTCAGCGCCTGGATCACGCCGTTTGTCGCCCTGGCAGTGGCGTCCGGACTGATCTATCTGCTGTTGAAGCGTTGGACGGGGGCGTCCCGGGACCAGGACGAGTACCGGCACCAGGTTCGGGAAGAAGATGAGCCCTATCTTGAAATGCTGGAAAAAGAACTGCAAACCATCGAGGACTAATATGTTTACTCTTCTGCTTTTTATCGTCACTCTGGCCAGCGGATACTATCTGCTGATGCCTTTTGTGCAGCAAAGAGGTTTTGTTATGCCGGTGTTCCGATCCTCCGCCAACGGGGATCAGGATTTGGAGTATAATAAACAGATTTTATTACGGGAGATTAAGGATATTGAATTCGATTATGACACCGGCAAACTGGATACGGCGGATTACCAGGAATTAACGCAGGAATATAAACTGCGGGCCGCCTCTCTGATGCGCCAGATGGATACCGGGCATCCCGGTGGGAACGGCAAATCCCCGGCAGTGAATTTCTGCGCGCAATGCGGGGACGCTGTCCCGGCAGAGGCCAACTTCTGTGCATCCTGCGGCAGCCGGGTGAGAGGAGGCGATCATGAGGGTTAAATCGCTCCTGCTGACTGCCCTGCTCATCGTGTGGCCACTACTCTCCTACGGCTATAACGTATCGGGCACAGTGACGAATGGCACCACCAAGGCACCTCTGGCACATTATCCTGTCGTCCTGAAGCAGTATCAGGGACAAAACGAGCAAGATGTGGCCACGGATACCACCGGTGCCGAAGGCCACTTCGCTTTCCGGGGATTGCAGGAAGGGGAACAGTACGGGCTGTCCGTGGTCTACCAGATAGTCAAATATGAAGATCTCCGGTGGGATAAGCCGTTACCTGAAAAACACCCCCTGCAACTGACCGTGTATGATACCACCCGGTCGGACACCAACATTCTGATTTCGATGCAGCACACGGTGATGACCGAAGGGGAGGGCCGGTTGTTTGTCCGCCAGATTATGCGGATTGAAAATCCGGGCGACAAAGCGTTTATCGGCACTGTCCCCGTCTCAAAAAATGCGTACCGGACCTTATCATTCCACCTCCCGCATGGTGCCACCAACGTCCAGGCCGGGGACGGATTCATGTCCTGCTGTGTGGGACGGGATCAGAACGGATTTTACGATACCATGGAAGTGCTGCCGGGCAGCAAGGATGTGGTCCTCTATTATGAACTGCCGGTGAATTCGGAACATTTTAAGTTCCAGGACATCACCCCCTATCCGGTCCAGTCCTACGTCGCCTTGATCAAGCGCCAGCGGGCCAGCGTCACCAGTGACACGCTCAGTGTATTGGACACGGCCGCTGATAAGCAATTCGTTCAGCTGGCAGCCAATAACATCCAGCGGGGAGCCGTTATTCCAATTCGATTTGAGAACTTTCTGCAGCCTCCCAGAGATTACGGCGCTTATTTCGTCGGATTATTTGTGGTCGTGCTCATCGGAGGAATTTTCCTCGCATATAAAAGCAACCGTGGCAATCAAACTCAAACCAGGGAGGGACCCATGCCGCGCGATCCTGTTTGTCAAATGCCGGTTCCGAAAGAAGACCGGGCCTATACCACTGTGTACCAGGGCGAAACCTACTATTTTTGTTGCGAAGGCTGTCAGGAGGCCTTCGAGAAAGCACCGGAAGAATACGTTGCCATGGGAGATGCCGACCGGTAACCCGGCAAACCATTCCACGATGATCCTCTCGCCGTGGACCCCCGGGCCTTCCGGTTGGTATTCATCCCGCTGGAAGTCCGGGGGATTTTCCTTCCTCTCCAACAGTCATCACCGGCACGTACCGGCTTCCACCAAATTTTTTCCCAGTGAGATGACCAGGTGCGAGGCGTTCGCCCCGTGGCAGCAGTTAAAGCGGTGCGGCTAAAATGGGTGCTCTTCCCTGACAAAGGCGTTCCATGGCAACACGTTTCGGCCGGCACGGCCGGTTACACCGGGATCCATAGTCCGGCCGAAGCCGGCAAAGGTGCCTTCCCTCTGGCGCCCCCACCTCATTCTGCGAATCTCCGTATCAACATCGCCAGAACCAATTGTCCCTTGATAAAGTGTGATTGGATTACGTAATTAAACAGATTGGTGTGGTTGGGTGGTGAGTGGGCTGTGTTGATGTTTGGAAATCTGTAAAATGAGTATTCACATGGTTGATACATTAAACGAGGGTTACCGGAAATCGCTCACAGGGCTTTTCCTGGTGCTTGTGTTCTTTTTGGGGGCGCCCCTGGCCGGGCAGGTAGCGGATCGCCAGCCACAGCAGCTGGAAGGGGTCGGGGTGGAAGAACACCTGGGCGACACTATTCCTCTGGACCTGGAGTTCACGGATCAGTTCGGACAGCCGGTGAAACTGGCGAATTACTTTCACAAGGGAAAGCCGGTGGTTCTGGTCCTCAGCTATTATAATTGTCCCATGTTGTGTCCGATGGTACTCAGCGGCATTGCCCACACCGCGGACAGCCTGAGCTGGGCGCCGGGATCCGAGTACCAGATTTTAACGGTGAGCATCAATCCCCGGGAAACGGCCGAACTGGCCAAAACCGAGCATGACCGGTACGTGGGAGGCATGAAAACGCCGGTGGGTCCCAGGGGATGGGTATTTCATGTGGGAGAGGAAGCAAATATAAAACGACTCGCGGATGCGGTGGGCTTTCAGTACAAATACCTGGATGATAAGCAGCAGTATGCCCACCCGGCGGTCTACTTCGTCCTTTCAGAAGAGGGGAAGATCACCCGGTACCTCTATGGCATCCATCAGAAAAGAAAAACCCTGCGGTTGGCCCTGGTGGAAGCGTCGCACGGTAAAATCGGGAACACCATCGATAAAGTGCTACTTTACTGCTGCCAGTACGATCCCAGTTCCGGCACCTACGTCACGGCGGCGAACCGGGTGATGAACCTGGTCGCCATCTCCACGGCACTGGTGTTGGGGTCGGTTCTGGGCGCCTTCTGGTGGCATGAAAAACGCAAGAAATCACACACCTAGGGGGTTGATGTAGAGCGAGATGGCATCTCGCTGGGGCAGGGGGACGCCACACCGCGGAATGAGGCAGCTCCGTACAGAATCTATCTAAACAAACAACCTGAAATCCTGCGACCCCGGTTGAGGTCTCCCGTATGCGAAAAATCATTGGCCTGGCCTGCATTTTCCTCGCTTCCAGTATGGTTCATTCGCTGCAGGCAGCACCGGATTCCCTGTCGGCGGAAGCCGAGGTATCGGTCATCACCGCCGCAGCAGGAGGCGAGCTCTACACGGTGTTCGGGCATACCACCATTCGGATTCGGGACCCAATCCAGGATCTGGATAAAGTCTACAATTACGGCACCTTCAATTTCGGGGAGCCCGGATTCTACTGGCATTTCGCCAGAGGGTACCTTCATTATTATCTCGACACCACCCGGTTCGAATGGTTCCAGCGGTTTTATCTCATGGTGCACCGGTCGCTGTACGAGCAGGTATTGCGCCTGACTTCGGAACAGCGGCAATCTCTCTACGAGTTTCTGGAAACCAACGCCTTGGAAGAAAACCGGTATTACCGGTACGATTCTTTCCTGAACAATTGCTCGACCAAAGTCCGGGATGCGCTCCGGGAAACGTTGGCCGGATATGCGGATTTCAGTGATTCCGCGTTCACAGCACCCCGGTCTTTCCGGCAGTATATTGCGCCGTATCTCCGGCGCCGTCCCTGGGGCGGTTTCGGAATGAACTTACTGCTGGGCGCTCCCACGGACCGGCCGGCGACCGCCTTTCAATCCATGTTTCTGCCGAATCAACTCAAAGATGGAGTGGCCGCCGCCACCGTGGACATCGAGGGGAAGAGTCTGCCACTGGTGGAGAATATTCGGGTCTATCCGGCGCCCCCGGATGAGTCTGCCGGCACCCAGCCGTTCTGGACCCCGGCGCTGATCTTTTGGTTGGTCGCCCTGCTCCTGGCCGGGCTCACCGCCCTGGAATGGCGTGCCCGGACGCCGTTCTTCCCGGTGGACGGCGTGCTGCTGGTGATCCCGGGACTGCTGGGATGTTTGCTTTTGTTTCTCTGGGTGGGCTCCGTTCGGCCCTGGACCGATGCGAACTTTAACCTGATGTGGGCCCTGCCTACCCATTTGATTGCGGGGATCCTGCTGTTTACAAAGCGGAAACCGCGATTTTTGGGCCCTTATTTCGTAATCACCACCGGCCTGACTCTCCTGCTACTGGTCAGCTGGAGCCTCATTCCACAAACCTTGCCGGGTGAACTGCTGCCGCTGGTTGTCTTATTCACTATTCGGATGGCGCGGCTGGCCGTATCCCTGGGGAAACCGTCTGTCTGAGAGATCGCAACGGGGTGTTGTTTATGTTCGTCGACAGTCAGGCCTGATCCTGGTCGTACTCCCGATTCTGATCCAGAGCGTACCGGGCCCGGGTCAGTTCCCGGCCCAGGTAGGCGGCGTGGCTTAACCGGCTGACCCAGCCCTTGCTGATAATCGTTCGGTACAGGCTCCGGGCGTCGGTCCCCTCGATAATCCGGAGCAGCCGGTGGTCGTAATCGTAGTGCTCCACGCGCATCACTCGCCGTTCCCGGTCCGGGAAGATCACGAAATAGCCGGCGGGATCCATTTGGGGGGCCCGCGGCGTTCCGGCCCGTATCCGGGGCACGGAGTCCCGAATGGCATCCGGAGCGGGTCCGGTGATCTGCGGCCGGGGCAGATCTTGCAGGCGTCGGACGATGTCCTCCGTTGACCGGCAGCCGATCATGTCGATGAGCCGGATCCGGTTGCGAAAGGCTTCCACCTGGGGAGCAGTGATATTGCGCAGCACCGGCTGCCGGCCCGGCGCCCGGCGGATCTTGCCTTGGGCGTCCATGCCGTGTTCGGAGAGCGCCAGCAGCGTGCGACCGCTCAGATGGACCGGCGGATCGTCGCCGGCTAAGATGAGGTAACCGATGGCCGGGTTCGCCAGGATATTCATTACCACCTTCTCGATACCCACGTTCTCGGTTTCGGTTTTTCCGGTAATGCAAAGATTGGGAGGGCCGCTTTTGTAGAGGGTCTGCGCCAGGTCAGGACTCCCCAGAGTTGAGACGGCCGCCGGGGCTTTGGGGTCCAGCACGAAATACTTTCCGGGAACCGGCGGCCAGGTACGCCGCCGTCGGAATCGGGGCGAGGTGAGCCGGGAGAGCAGAATGCCGAATGTTTCCATCCAAGATTGCATGGGAAACCTGGTCAGGCGTCCGTGTGTTTGATCCGGAGATTCCAGCGAACCCGCGGGATGCCCGCCGCTGCGCTGCTCGCTTCGGGTGGGGGGTGATGGCTAACCGTACACCGGATCCGCCTGGCGGGGTGCCGGGTGAGCCGAATCCTCGACGATCCGGCCGTGATCCAGCCGGAGTACCTCGTCGCCCGTTTCGGCTACTACGGCATTATGGGTCACGGTAATGATGGATTTCCCCTGGTCCTTGAATTCTCCGAAGATATCCAGGATGATCTGTTCGTTCCGGGCGTCCAGGTTGCCGGTGGGTTCATCCGCCAGGATCAGTTCCGGATCATTGGTGATCGCCCGGGCCACGGCCACCCGCTGCTGTTCGCCGCCGCTGAGCTGGGACGGGAGGTGATCCGCGCGATCGCCCAAACCGACCTGCTCCAGCGCCCGCCGGGCATCCCGGGCGTCCGGCATACTGTGAAAATACTGCGCCAGCATGACATTCTCCAGGGCGGTGAGATACTCGATCAGATGAAACTGCTGAAAGATAATCCCCACGTTTTCCCGGCGATACCCGGCTAATTGCTCGCCGGATAACTCGGTAATGTCGAGTCCGTTCATCAGGATGTGGCCGGTATCCGGGCTGTCCAGCCCCGCAATCAGGTTGACCAGCGTGGTTTTGCCGCTGCCGGAGGGGCCCATGATGGTCAACTCGGTTCCCGGGGCCAGCCGGAACGAGATTGCATCCAGCGCGATTAGATGACCGTACGTTTTTCGGACCTGTCGTACCTGTAGCATGAATTATTCTCCTCGTAAGGATTCTATCACCAGGCGGCGTTTCGATTCCAGGTAATACATGGTCCCGGCAGCCATGAACGCCACCAGTGCCGTGAAAAAGAGGGCGGCCGGGATATCCGGTGAAATGTGCGGAGGCGCTGAGGCGATCCCGGAGAGAATCCCCCAGCCCAGTCCGATGCTGCCGGCGAAGCCGATCAGGGTGGCAATAACCGCCAGGAGGAAAAATTCGGTGCCGATGATTTTGTACATCATGTGCTGCGGGGCTCCCAGCGATTTAAAAATGCCCAACTCCCGGCGCCGCCGGCCGGCGTCCACCCGGGCCAGGTTCAACACGGTGGCAATGGCTGCGATGGCCGCCAGGATCCCCACCGACAACATCAGCCGCTTGATGCTGGCCAGGACCTGGTACCTGGAGGCCACCATCTCCTGCAGGATCACCGCATTCCGGCCGCGATACTGTTCCGGGTGAGCCGTGCGCAGAAGCACCATGTCCGGGTTATTTACTTGCCCGCTCAGGATCAGGAACGAGTCGAATTCGGTACCGGATTTCAGAATGGCGACCCGGCGGGAGGTGCCATCCAGGTTGATTTGGTCGTCCCGGTGCCATCCCAGGAGCCGGGCGGTCTCCTGGCCGGCCAACAAGGTGCCCTCGCCCCGGACCAGCCAGGCCGGGTTGAGCCGCAGCAAACGCTTCACGGGCGCCGTGGCTACCTCCACCTGCTGTCCCATATACGATTTGCGCTGCACCGCCACCGGGACGCCGTCCGGCACCGGTTCACCCGGCTCCGGGTGCAGAATAACATTCGCGCCGTATTTGGCCATCTCCCGATCCAGTACCGATTGAAAGCTGCCGCCCACGATGCCGGCGCCGCCCAGCAGACACAGGGCCAGCGATACCGCGATGAGCATGGGCAGGTAAAACCGGCGGCGGTGCCGGAACGAAGCGATGAGTAATTGTTTGAACATAGCGTTATCTCAGGAGTTGCACCACGTCTTTGTTCAGCCCCCGTTTCACCATAACCAGTGCAGATAATGCCGTCGCAAAGGGGATGGCAACGGAGATAATGAGCAGGGTTAGGTTGGCTTGAAAGGCTATATCGAATATTACATGGCTCAGGAAGCCAATCAGTAGTTTGCTGATTCCAAAAGAAATGAGCCCGGACAGCAAAGCCGCCAGGCCGATTTCGGTGATGAGCTGGGCGAAGATTTTTCCCCGGGAGGCCCCCATGGCCGTCATGATGCCGTAATCCCGCAGATGTGCGCTCACATACATCCGCTGGGCGCTCAGTACAGCGGTGACCGCCGCTACCAGCGTCAGGACGAACAGCGCCAAAAACGTCCCGGAGGACGCCTTGATGACCCCCTCCTGCACCTCTGTAATCCGCCGGAGCACCTTCACATTTCCCTGGGGAATGACCTCGTTAATGGTGTACGCGACCGTGGTGGCGTAGGGCGAACAGTACCATTTCTCGAATTGATCCATGGGGAGAGAGTCTTCGCCGTACTGTTCCACTTTGATGGCCAGCTGATCCTTGGGCTTGATGAGGCTGCT